>Ga0105048_10000058_pt1 | contig 141272 bp, 143 predicted proteins | sample MAT05_FD_78382 | JGI IMG/M metagenome (GOLD analysis project Ga0105048, IMG submission 78382) | Freshwater microbial communities from Lake Fryxell liftoff mats and glacier meltwater in Antarctica - MAT-05 | ecosystem: Environmental > Aquatic > Freshwater > Ice > Liftoff microbial mat | place...
AGCAGATTCGCTTAAAAGCAAATAGGAGATAGCGAACGTCAGAACTCTCGGTGCAATGGGTATCTTAAAAATCTTGATAGTTGCGCACCTTTTAGATATATGAAGCATGTTTCACAAAATACAACTAAGTACTATTTTTGGCAGTTTATATCTGTTTTTTATTTTATTTATACTTTCCAAGTCTTGTTTCTTTTAGGGTAAGGAATTCTACCGACTCAAGTTGCATTTTTTGCCAGTATCACAGTAATCTCCACTTCTTTATTAGAAGTTCCAACTGGCCGTATTGCTGATAAAATTTCACGTAAGTTGTCTGTTTCTTTAGGATACTTCAGTAGCGAGCTAGCACTGTTGGGTCCTATATTTGTAGAAAATTTGTACGGTTTATGAGTTATTTCTCTCCTGTTGGGATTGGGTCGCTATTTGTTTGGGACAGAAGTTGTCACAGATTGGAAAGTTGGAAGTACCATTACCTATCAGGGAATTTGGCAAGGCTTGAGGATATATCAGAAAATTATTAAACAGTAACATATGAGCTCATGTCGGGTAACGACGGAACTCTTTTGAGACTGACTCAAGATAACAATCCAATAGAGGAGTCAAGAAAACATTCAGAGCAAAATTGAAAGCTAGTGCTTGATGGGTTGCAGGAATTACTTGAAAAGTAATTTTTTTTGTCTAGTAAGAACTTTTCCGATTTTTCAAGAACTCTGCTTTATTTTTGTGAAACAAAACACATTGGCGTATAATTTGAAGAATGAAAGAAAAAATAGTTCAATCGAAAATCAAAATCAATGAAGAATTCTTGCCAGAAATATCGGATTTAGCTCTAGCGGCAGAAGCATATTCAACTGTTGTAAGATTACTTGACAAATATCCTTCAATGTTTTTAATGTATGGATCAATAAAATCATCAGAACATTGGATAGCAGCTGAGACATGGCTAGTGATTACTAGGAGATCAGACGCGGGTACTCGCAGGACTCGATATAATCTAACTCTTGAGATTTTTTCAAGTACAGGTGACGGTACAGAAGCTCCAATAAGAGAGACCATACATTTTTCTGAACCTCAGCCGTATCCCGGTAGTTATGACCTTAAAAAACCTACCTGTAAAATTACGTTTTCATCAGTGTCACAAAGTAAAAATCCTAGTTCTACAATAGAAATTCCTAACAAAGGTAAAACTCAGATTGAAATTTCAAAAATTGCTCCCATGCTTCCCATACAAGAGATGTTGAATCTTTTGAATCAGGTGGGCTCATCGGCAGTAACGCTTGAAGTAGGTGGAGGTAGATCGCGTGCAATAACTTATGAAGAGCATTTGGCTAGACGCAAATCAAACCCAGCATTAAATACTTCCACTTCCACTTAGAGCACCACTTCTTTTCAAGAAACTGACTTCAACAAATTGACTTCAACAAATTGCTGTTATGTTCTTTTGGAAACAGCTCCACAACTTACATATCGTGATTGTCAGATGTAGAATGAATGGGTGTTGAAAGCAAGTTGTGGTCTGGAACGTACTTCTATATTTCGACTGCTTGGAGATGCATTTTGTTCGCCGTTTCTGTTAATCAGAGGATAGTGACAATGAAGTACTTGTTGAATCAGAGAGATGTCATCGCTGCCTGTGCTGGTCGTGGAGAATTAGAACACAGCTTCAACCTGCTTTATCAGATTCTTGTGGGACTTTATCCGAAGGCTGTTCTTGAGCTGAGTCAGCCCATGATGCTGCAAATCGTGATCCACTCTTTTAAATATGGGTTCGAAAGGATGCCTGAGTTCTTTCCAGTTGGCCAGCAAGCACTCACTGGCTACTCATATAATCTGGACAGTTTGCGTGCGAGTAAACCGGATATGCTTGTTCGTTGGTTCAACACGATGAGTGGTACCCAAGAGTTTATGCGTCAGGTCATATTCCGAACTCTTCACCGCATATTCAGTGATGCAGTAGCATACGAAAATAGGACTGACATGATACTGCAGATTGATGGGTTTGATCAGATAACTCTTAAAGTCAGTCAGGTGCAGCTCTCTCGAATGTATATCTGGATGAAATGGGTTTTCATTGAGCTTTTTTTGATTAACGAACAGCTCAATAAATAATATATAGAGAGGGGGAGCGAATCCCCCTCTCTATTGCTGTGTGGCTTTAAGATGAACTTAAAACCGAAGATCCATTTTTCAGGAAATTGTGAACATGCAGACCCCATCTCATTTTTTTGATTTGCTTAAAAATTCTAGTGGAAAGTCATTATTATGTTGAAATGATCATCTCGAAAGAAGAGAGTGTTTATTTATTCCACGTTTCAAGTTTTTGTAAGTGCTTTAGCTTTTGTTCTTGGTACGCTTCTTTATCAAGTCCAAACTTTCTAATCATCTTCGCTGCAAACTCTGCACCTAGATGGTGAGGAATAACCACATATGCCGCTCCAGTTGCGTAAAGTTCTTGTGCTTCTGCTGCTGAATGAGCGATTAATATCACTAGTGCATCCGGATTTTTGACCAGGATTGCTCGAGTAATCAACTTATTGGTGATTAAGTCTGGTACTGTTGAGATGGCTAACTGAGGCTTGCTAAGAGGTAACTCTCCCAAGAACTCCACATCACTCGCATCTCCATAGCGAAATGGAAGATTGAGTTTTTCTAAACGAAGAATTGAGCTTGGATTGTAATCGACCACTAGAAAGCTTTGATTTGCTTCTATGAGAGCATCCACGAAAGTGTGGCCCACTCTATCAAAGCCAAAAATAACACTTGAATAGTCATCACCCACCGACCCTTTTTCATTTTTTCGTTTCTTAACTAACTCAAGTCGTTGTAGTAGTTGAGAGAGTCGAGGGTAAATGCTATCAGCATAAAGTATAAGGTACGTTGAGCCAGCGATAGTAATTAAACCCACCAATGTTACTAGAGAAAGCACTTCCTGTGATAAGTGACCCACTCTCAGTCCTAAGCTCGCCAAAATTAAAGAAAATTCACTAATCTGAGCAACAGTTAACCCTGCCAAAAAACCAGTACGACGATTGTACCCAGCTAAGTTCATTAAAATAATGACGATAATTGGGTTGCCGACCAATACAAACAAAGAAAGTACGAATGCGGGGAATAGTATTGCGGTTATGTTGCTTAAGACCATTTGGGAGCCGAGCAAAATAAAGAAAATAATGATGAAGAAGTCTCGTAAGGGTTTCAGGCGAGCAGACATTTCGTCAGCATAGGGCGTCATTGACATCGTCACACCTGCTACCAAAGCTCCAATTTCGATTGAGAATCCAAGTACTAAAAATAAAGAGGCTAGGCCTGTTCCCCAGGCAAGTGAAAATAAAAAGAGCAACTCTTGAGAGTGGGCTAGATACCTTATAAGTCGTTGCAAAACAAGAGCGTTAAAAAGATAGATACCACAGAGTAGTGCTGCTCCTTTAAGGAGGGTGAGACTCAAAGTAAGTAGCACATTTGAGTTACCGCCTGTAGTGAACACAGTAATTCCCATTAAAACAAAAGTAGCAATAATATCTTGTACTAATAAGAAGCCAATTGCAATTTTTGCGTACAGCTTTTGTAGATCATTTTTATCAGCCAGTAATTTTAAAATAATAATCGTACTGCTGAACGTCAGAGCAATTGCAACGTAGAGTGCAGCTAAATGGTCAATTCCTAAACTTACCGACAAGCCAAATCCAATTACGGAAGTAAAAAAAACTTGTCCTAGTCCAGTAATGAGAGAAATAGAGCCAACCTCTTTTATTACTTTGGGATTAAGATGTATGCCCACGATAAAAAGTAGAAAAACAATGCCTACTTTAGAGAAAAGTTCCAACTCATGAGTGGAGTGAAGCACATTCAAAACATATGGGCCAGCAATAATTCCAGCTAAAATATAACCTACAACCAACGGTTGCTTTAGTGCTTTGACTGCAACAGTTATAAGCGTGGTGATTCCTAACAAAATGCTCATTTCAATAAATATAGTCATGATTTTCTTAAAACTTTCTTTTAAAGTCTGTCAATGTAATTCTTCTAAATAACAAAAAATTTCAGCCACAAAATGCCAAAAGTAATGAGAGAGTTGATCAAAACTAGAGGAAGTGCAAGTAATAAATATTTGACAAAATGAATGTGAATCTTTTCTTTCTCTGCTTGTCCAAACACAATTACATTGCAAGCTGCAGCAATCGGAGAACCCGCTCCACCAATAGATGTTCCTAAGTTTAAAGCCCACCAAAGCGGATAAACAGCGATTCCAGTTTTTTCCATTGCTTGAATTGCCCCAACCATTGTTATGTTATAAGGAACATTATCAATGAAGGTTGAGAGAAAACCAGAACCTACTGAAATCAAAAGTAACAATGAAGTGACATTACCTTGAGTCACCGATATTAATCCATTTGCCAAGGCAGAGATTACATTCGAAAACTCCAAAGAACCGACCACCACAAATAGTCCAATAAAGAAGAAAATAATTTCCCAATCGACCAAGTTTCTAAATACCTCTCTAGGTTCCTTATGAAAAAGTAAGATACAGAGAAATGACGCTCCAATTGTTAGCGTGGCATTATCCAAGGCGATGCCAGTTGCACTAACAATTCGTTCTTTAAAGATCATCAATATAATTGTGAAGACTGTAATTGGTATGCCAACTCGCAAAATATATCTGTTTTGTAGAGCCTTCAATGGTTTAAAAAGTGCCACATCCTTTTCATTTACGCGCACAGAGTGAAGGTCCTTGCGAAAGATAATGAGAGCATACAGCATGCTTACTACACTTAAGATTAAAACGATAAATCCAGAATTACTCACCACTTCCATAAATGACAGCCCAACGGTTTTTGCTTGATAATATGTTGTGGGGTCTGAGATAGGCGTCATTGCGCCTCCTAGATTAGCCATCGTGACTACGATGAATATAAAAGGCAACGCCGGTAATTTAAGTTCACGAAGTAACACTAAAACAACAGGTGCTAAAATCAGTACCGTAGGTATGTTGGAAAAAACAGCTGTCATGAATAACGTTAAATACCCAATTGCAATGAGCAATGCTTCTGGCCTTCCTTTCACAAATTTGACCAATCCAATAGCTGCTGCTTCAAAAGCTCCTGACTCGCGAACGATACCAACTAGAATCATCATGCCTATGACAAACCCAAGAATATCAAGGTTGTGACTAATGAAAGCAAACGCGTTTTCTTGCGAAGACCCATTTTGAGATCGAAAAACCTGTAAAGCAATTAAGCTTACTCCTCCCAAAATGGCTACTACAGCCTTTGGTAATTTTTCGGAAATTAAAAAGTAATAGACAACAATCAATACCGTCAATGAAATTCCTGCGGAAAATGTAATATGTGCGAACATGTCATTCAGCATATTTGTGTAAAAAAAAGACTACGTTTCTCTCATGCCGTATAGCAACGCTTTCTTAATTTCAGTTCTAGTAATAATTCCAATCAACTTGCCCTTCTCTATCACTGGCACGATGTAAAGATCATTTTTTAAAAAATCAGCTGTGACCGCCATGATGTTGTCATCTAGATCAACTGAGGTGAAGTCTTTCCGCATAAGACTAGAGATCGACGTATTTTTTAACTGTTGGCACATGTCTGTAAAAAAACCGGGCCGATACATTGCTGCTGCCATACGTGTATTTTTACGGAATTGTGGTGGTACAGTGGCTGCTGCAATATCTTGGAGCGATAATACTCCAAGCACTTTTTCTCTTTCATCAATAATGATGAAACCGTTAATCTCATCTTTGAGAAGTTCTTGAACCGCTTCGAGCACAGTTGCGCTCAAAGCTAATGTCTTAGGTTGTTTATGGTAAATTTCTGAGACAAGCACCCATTTATAATAGAAAAAATATTTGATGATTACAAGTCAAGAATATTCTCTATTTTTCCTATGGCAGCACTATAAGCATTCTTAACCGGTGTTATTTTGCACGTGTCAATCTATATGAGTTATAAATCCGACATACTCATCACATGTCAAAATCTTCTTCAAGTGCAGTGTATGGAATGGGTTTTTTTGGGGCTTTGGTTTATAACATACAGTCTGCAGACGGTCTTAAAGAGATCCTGTGGGGAGTCTTCAAATCATTCTTATGGCCTGCGTACCTCGTCTATGAAGTCTTGTCTCGCTTACAGATCTAAGACAAGAAAAGCAGCTCTAAATTGACAAATCAATTACGGTAGTGTAAAATACCCTCAGTTTCAACATCGCCTTGATATGTGTTTAAAAAAAGTTAGTAGTGACTGGTAATGCCTTCTAACTGACACTTATATTTATAACCGGCCAGAGACATTATGTCTTGTGGTTGGTTTTTTTTGTTCATCCCAACCACTAGACACTCATAATATGCGTATTTAATACGTATATATGATATAATGACAAGCATAATATTGATTGCTCGTAATGGCAGATTAATAGTCGTTCAATACGATCTATCAAGTTTAATCAATTTCATGGCAAATCGCTGTGAAGGAGATAAAAGTCTAGATCAATTAATCTATGTATTTGTCTCTTATTACAGACGTAATGAGTTATGGGTAACCATAAGAATACATTGGTATGAACCCAAGCTGAAACAGGTATTGCTTGCAATTCTTTGTTTTAGATATGGGGGCACGTTAAAAAGTAAAGAGTGTTACACAAGTTATTCAACTTAGTGATCTAGTGGTCACCATCCAGGGTTTATGTATTGAGCCTTGAAAGGTGACTACTACCACAAACAGTGGAAAAACTTGGTAGTTATACCCATGTGATCATTTGATTACATGTCTCTTTCTCAGACGAAAGGTTCACAATGACTGATGAGGTAAGGTCAATCGTTCCCGTTACGGGTATTGAAGGCCTTGAAAGAATGGCTGAATATATTAGCAAGGGCGGCACCTATGAAATCTACGGCATCAAAACCAAAGATGCCATCAAGCCGCTCGCCGAAACAGAAGTCTGGCGGCTGTACGTGGCGAAAGGCCCATCAGGTCAAATTGGCTTGATGAAGATCAATCTCCCCGGTCCCTCAAATTATCAAGGTTTAAAAAAGGAAGTTCGCATCTTCAGGACTTTCCAAATCGTCGCCTCAGAGATTGACGAGGCAGCGGAAGGGCCTAATAAGCCTTTTCATGGGGCGAATTTCCCCACCGTTCAGGAAAAGCTGGAACCAGATACACAACAGTTGGTGGTTTTTTTGGGGTATCACCCCAGCATCACCACTTATCGTCAGCTCGTCCCGTTGAGCGTCGCTCTCACTAACGTGAGGGTCGATTTGCAAACTGGAGCATGGATCTTGGGCAAGTTGCTGAAGATTCTCGCGTTTGTCCACAACCTCGGCTTTACCGTTGGGTTTATGGACGCGAGTAACGTTTTCATCGAGAAGCAGCGCCACGGTGTGTTGATTCTGGATTTGACCGCCGCCAATGAATACCCGACCAAAGATGAGCAGTTGGCTGAAGTCGCCGCTGCGGCAAGAATCATTTGGAAAGCCGTTGGCGGAACGGGTAAATCCGATCCGCCGCACGACAAAGACATCATGAGTGCCGAAGCCCACGCGGAATTCGTGTCTCACCTACGCCGCATGATTGTAGGCGGTGCTCTTGGTGCAGCTGATGAGCACCAGATGATTTACGCCCCGGATGAGGGTCTGGCTGACCGTTTCTGGCCCAAAGTTCCCAAATCCGACGATGACTCCACTATGAAACGCCAGTTTCATGAATTCGTTACCTACCAAAATGCAGTATGAGTAGCTTCAAATTCTCTTAATTCGTTTGAATCAAGAAAAAGAAAGGTACATGATGCGTCCAAATGATGTTGCAGTTTTTTCTTCAGAAATCCACACACAAACTGTGGTCGAAATGCGCGCGCGCTGTGAAGCTGTCCACGCCAAAGGCGAGGATGTCTTCAATAGGACCGGCAGAATGGATCCGCTGGTCAACGTCTATGGAAAAACCCGTAAGTCCCGCTTCGTCTGGACACCGAACCCAGACACCACGTTTACCTTGATGAATGGATACAAGCGGCCGTACATCTTCGCTACCGATGGTACTGGTAGCTTCAAAGATTGCATCGGCAAGGCCTTCGAGGCTTCGGCGAGAATCTTCGCAATGCTGAATAAAAACTCTACTGGTCAACACCAGATGGACTTCAGCTTTGCGGTCTGTCAAGATCGTGAGGACGAACACGGAGTCCTGCAAATACCGCAGTTTGAAAGCGACAACCGGTTCGCGGAACACATCAGATTACTCGTGCCAGATGGAGCTGGAGGCGATGTTCCAGAAGATTATGACCTCGCCATTTGGTACGCCGCGAATCGAGTGCGTGCTGACCTGCACCTCCGATACGGCGGCAAGGGCATCTTTGTTATGCTGCTGGACGCGCCGGGTCGTGGTGTCGTCGAAAAGCACTTGGTCGACAGACACCTTGGGGTTAAAATCCAAAGCAACGTCTCGACCGCAGTCGTCTGGCAAAAACTGCTGGAGCAGTACCACGGTTTCGTGGTTGTATTCGGCTCACCGGAGACCGCCTATTGGTGGCAAGATGTTGTTGGGCAAGGTCACGTTGTTTTGGCTCCTTCGCGCGAACTGTTCGCCGAAGTCCAGGCCGGTCTGGTTTACGTGACCGACAATGTCCAACCTACTCAGGACGGTCTGGCTGAATTCCTCCGCGCCGATGGCCAGAATATCATCAGCGAGAATGCGGTACGCTCCATCTGGAAATGTTATCTGGATGCGAATGTGCCGTTTGGTGCAAATGCCAAAATCAGCATCTATCTGCCCAGACCGGGAGATATCTTTGCAGACATGAGTCACATGTACCCCATCGGTCACGAAAACTTTGATAAGAACGACTCCAGCCCGATCTACGACATGACATCCGAGGAAAACCTGCTCCCTCCGACCAAACCAGCAATAGACTGGACGCAATTCTAAATAAACAGTTTGAGCGCAGCGATGCGCTCAAATAACACTCTTTACTATCAAACCCGGTGCCCATCTTTACATGGCACCGGGGCCTTCTCTCGATGTATTTCGAGACTGATGAGTTCAAAAGGACGAAAAGGCAAAGTATGTCAGAGACTAAAAATACTCAACCAAAAGATATCGTTGCGATAGTAACTGGGATCCAAATCGGAGAAGAAACGAAGGGCGCAGCCGTTGAATGGTTGGCTCAAGAATTGGATGCCCATGCAGTTATTCGTAACGGTGGTTGTCAGGCCGGACATCATGTCGTGACCTCAGATGGTCGCGAACAAGTGTTTTCCCACTTTGCGGCATCAACTTTTAATGGCACGACAACTTATTTACGATACATGGTTTTTGATCCGGTCTCACTCTTTAGAGAAGCCCAAGAAATCGAATCTAAAGGCGTCAATAATCCTTTTAGTGTCATCGCCATTGATGGCAAAAACATTAGCATTACGCCTTTTCACGGGGCATTTAGTCGTCTCAAGGAAATTCTGAGAAGCCAAAAAAAAGGCACGGTTGGAATGGGTGTTGGGGATGCTGTCAAAGATGCCCTTCAAGGAAAAACAACTATTCGAGCGAATGATTTTTTAAAAGATAAAGTTGAGCTGACAAATATGGTAGAGAGAATTCGTCAACATAAAATTCAGCAAGCAATTGATCTGATTATGGCTCTGGGAATTGAAGAACTGCCAGCTGATGCATACTCACAGATGAATACACTGCATGACGAGGAGTTAGTTTTACTCACCGTTCAATCCTTCCAATATCTGGCAGATTTAGTTCGAATTACTGATGAAGACTATTTTGACCAGTTCATGAAAAATCCTGGAAACATTGTGACCGAGCCATCTCATGGTGCTCTTTTGCATCCTTACGCATTTGCTCCGCACTCAACTCAAGTAGACCCTACTTCGAAAGAATTGATCCAAGAGCTTAAGCTAAAAGGTACAAAAAGAATAGTTCGTTTAGGTGTAGGCCGCTGTTACATGACTCGTCATGGCGCAGGTCCTCTTGTGAGTTTTGACAGGACAATGACTGACAGCATTCATGAGACACATAATGCAGCAAATCCATGGGCAAATGAGTGGTTGGGAGAGTTTCGCATCGGTCACTATGACCTAATCGCAACCCGATATGGTTTAGACATTGCTGGAGGAAGTGCAGCATTTGACGGTTTTATGATGAGTTACTTGGACGTTCTGAATACATATCAACGATGGGGTGTTGTCGAAGCATATACCTTTGATGGTGAAGACACTGACCTTCGTGACTATTTTGAGATGGATGAGGATCTGATTACTGGAATTAGACTTCATTCAGATACACGCGATGAGGCACATTACAACCATCAACTTCGTTTGACTGAACTTCTCAAAAAGTGCTCACCAGTGGTAACCTATCTTTATCCAACAGAAGATAAGTCACTTGAGGAAATTTTTATTGACTATGTTGAGGGAAAAACGGGTGTTCCGATTGTTGCACTTTCTCGTGGTCCAAAGGCAGAAGATCGAGAAAAGACGCCAGCTTGGGATACAGTTTTTTCCCCGAACCTGGGAAAAGAGAGAGTTCATGAGTCTAGTATCCATCGCCCTTTTGGCGTCGATCTGTACTATGCAGGACAAAAAAATAGCTCTTCACTTTCAGAAGTCTTAACCGATAAGAAACTTATCAAAGAAGCCGCACAACGTCGCGAGGTGAATACACTATTTGCAACTATTTTTAATAAAATTCCTGATCCAACAGTTTTTTTAGATCAGGCAATTGAGGAAAAATTAGTTTCTAGCCAAGTAATTGATGAGTTATACGAAAAACTTGCTGAGTTTATTAACTCAGATAAAAATCATGGTCGAATTATTTTATACTTACCATCTCAGTTTTTGCCTTTGATAAAAGCTGGGGGGAAAAATACTTCCGGAGCCCTTCAATTTGCTGATGCCTATAAACATGCCTGGATGAGACTCGTTCATGAGAGTGAGCCAAGAGCAAGTTACGTTGACGGGGATCTGTTAGAGGAAGGCATGGGCAATCTTGTGAGAGTTAGAAAGGCTGGACATTTAATTCCAGATATTTTGAGAAGTGGTCTGATTAATTTATCAGAAATTGCGTCGTTTTACAAAATAAATGAAGATCTTGAACTGTTTGATTCTCTCACTGCTGGTTTGCTTGTAGCTAGAGAGAAAAATCTCATTTCGGATACTGAATGGCATCCCCTCCAAAATTTACTAACATTGCGGTCTGAAACACTGAAAGTTTCAGATGCTGTGTACTCTACTGCGGTGAGTCCAGAGCGAATAAAATGGAAGGAAAGCGTCAGAAAATCAGTTGCGATTGGCAATCAAGCTGAAATTCAAGCAAAAAAAGTTCAAGCTGACGAAACGACGATCGATGAAGTGCTAGATTTGCACTCTTTAATAGGGATCAGAACAATTATGCGAATTGGGGAACAATTAGCTAAGACTGATATTGAAAAAGCACAAATGTTCGTAAGAAAAAATCTCATACACCTAGAAAGACAGTGGAAAATCAAAGAAGAAGGTGCTCCAGATGCAGTGTTAACTGCCTTAAGTCATTGGATTAAGCTCGGAATTGTTCAAGATCTTCAGTTACAAACATTTGATGTTCATTTCCCCGATTTATCTTCTCCTTTTCCACTTGATCTAGAAAAAATAGAGGTTTCAGATTTAGGATTTGCGGTGGAAGTGGTAGAAAAAATAGGTTCCCATCCAATACTCTCAAAATACATTTTTCCAATTTTTGTCGAAGTGGGTTCTCGTGTCAAAGGACAGGCAGGATTCGAGACTGATTATGATGGGGGAGTTGTTTTTAGACCAGAAACTACTTGGGAAAAACGCACTGAAATCTTACAAATAATTCGACAAGATATCCCAGAACTAGGTCGTGTTGAGAAACTCCTTGAGTTCTGGTTAGACCTAAACGAAAACGGTTATGGACTAAAAACGGCTCCATTTGATATAAAAACAGTAGTCAATCCAATACAGGCTCATTTTTTCTTTAATGGAATCTGGACGAGTCAGGCTCCTGAATTTCAAAAAATCTCAGTGGATTTGATCAAGAAGTATGTTGATCTGTCAAGATTCGCAGATCAAAAAGACGAAGTCAGAAGGCAACTCTTGCGTCAGATAGAAATAGACATGCTTCAATATCGATTAATGCACAAAGGATATCGTCAATTCTATCCTTCATATAAAGACGAAGGAACTGCACAAGATAAAATGATTGATTGGGGAAGTGATTATTGGGATCCACAGTATCGAAGAATTGCAACCCAACTATTTTTGAGCAGAGTGTTTTTACCCGATTTATCTTAACTATTCTTTTTGCAATTCACTCTCCATCACTGAATAAATTCTCAAGAAGAGAAACAATATTGACGTACATTTCCTGTACTTTTTTTATTATCTTGTCACACAAGCTTGATTAAAGTAGAATGGTCGTTCTGTTAATTTTAATTGAGGAAATCTAAGATTTACTCACACTTATTAATCAAAGAGTGTCCACGGGTGTTTATATGAATAGGATGAAGCTTATATTTTCAAAACTTTCCACAACTCAAAAAATAATTGCAAGTATTTTTGTGCTTGCGCTCATATTTTTTATGGTAAATTCACGTTCTTCCAAGAAAGAGCAAAGTGAAAATTACACTGTCAAAGTCGGTAATATATCAGAAGAAATTGTAATTAGTGGTAATGCCAATACTTCTGGAAACGCTTCCATCTATTCTCCTTCAACTGGAATTGTCGAGGAGGTGTTGGTCAAGAACGGTGATATTGTCAAGGCAAAACAAACCGTCTTAAAAATTAAAAGTACGGCATCGGAAGTTGATAAGTTAAACGCCTTGGCTGCATATAGAGCTGCTGTTTCTACTTTGAATTCCACGAAGCAAGCCAAAGAAGTAAATCAATCATTACTAGAATCTGCAAGGAAATCTGTGATTGATGGCTCAGTTGCGGTACAACAAATGAATGAGAGACGTAGTGTGAGCGGGAATAATCCTTCGACTAGTAAACAGTACACGCAAAATGAAGTAGATAGCGTTCTTTCGAGTTTTACAAGTTCCAAGCAGTCTTTTGCTGCAGTTGAAAAGAAATATCTGAATAGTGATGGTGAAATCCAAGCTGCGCAGAGCGCAGTTTCTGCTGCCTGGCTGTCATATCAGGCGACTGAAAACGGGGAGTTAAAAGCTCCTGTGGGTGGCAAAATTACCAATTTAGCGGTAAATCCAGGAGACTCTGTTAAAGCAAAAACCTCCTCCTTGCTGACTTCGGAGACCATGCCTGTTTTTCTGATTGCATCCCAAGAATCTGTTTCAATTATTGTCCAATTAAGTGAGCTTGACGTGATAAAAGTTCGTCCAGGTCAGAAAGTGTCAATCGTCTTTGATGCTCTTCCCGATAAAACCTTTGACGCACTGGTTTCTCGGGTAGACTCAGTCGGTGTAAATCTTAATGCAGTAGTTACATTTGCTGCGTATATAACCGTAATCGGAAGTGATGAGCGTTTGCTTCCAGCTATGACAGCGACCGTTACCATCAAGACTGACGAAAAGAAGGGTGTGCTGCTCTTACCCAATGCTGCTTTAAAACGGGACAATCAATCAGTCACTGTTGAAGTTGAGGAAGACAATAAAAGAGTAACTAAGGTTGTCAAAGTTGGCAGAAAAAATATGATTGAATCAGAAATAATCAGCGGCTTGGATGAGGGGGATAAAGTAATTGTTACGAGTATTAAAAAATAATGATTTCTTTTTATCATGATACAAAAAGCAAGACTATTCATTACTTCAATCAAAGTGGGTTTGTTTTTGGCAATTCGTGATATCAGAAGAGCAAGCATTTGGACGACGGTTTTGATCACCTTTGTCATGACACTGACGTTTCTGAATCTGATCGTAGTCCGTGGAATACTTGTGGGTCTGACGCAAGGATCAGTCGAAGCGTATCGCGAAAGGTATACAGGTGACGTATTCTTAACAACCCTAGATCAAAAGCAGTATATTGATGACAGTCATGTAACAATTGGACTAGCAAAAAATCTGAGCACAGTTCGTGCATCAAGTGCTCGTTATGTAACAAAAGGAAGTCTAGAAGCTAACTATAAAATCCCAAAGGTTGGGGATGAAGAGATAGATAAAGCTCCGGGAATCATCGTTGGAATAAACCCCTCCGATGAGGACTCCACTACAGGGTTGTCTCAGCTCCTGATTAAAGGATCATATCTTGATGGTGGACAACGTAATCAGGTGATTGTTGGGGCTTCACTATTAAAAAAGTATTCTGCTGTAGTCAATGCTGGTGACTCACTCCTTAAGGATGCAGATGTAGGTACCACCGTCCGTCTCACTGTGAATGATACGGTACGTGAAGTTGTCATCGTGGGCGTGCTCAAGGCTAAAATCAATGAAATTGATAGTCGTGTTTTTATGCTTGATCGGGAACTCAGACCAATGATGGGTCGGAATGATTTTAATGTGAATGAAATTGCCATCAAAGCAAAGAACCCCACAGATGATGTGATAATAAAGACGATTTTCTTGGGGAACGAGGCTGACAAAACTGCAAAAGTTCAAACCTGGGTCGAGGCGCAACCACAATTTGTTCGTGACATCTCCGCTACCTTTAGTATCCTCGGCGATTTGATCGGAAGCATTGGGATTGTGGTGGCATCCATCACAATTTTTATTGTCATATTCGTGAACGCAATTACCCGCAGGAAGTTTATTGGAATCCTAAAAGGGATTGGTATTAATGCGCTGGCGATAGAAAGTTCATATGTATTTCAGTCTCTTTTTTACGCTATTTGTGGGACTGGAATTGGCATGGTTGTGATATATGGACTTCTTGTCCCATTTTTCTCAAAAAACCCAATTAACTTCCCTTTTTCAGATGGAATTCTTGTGGCTGACTTGCCCACCGTATTGACTCGCTTGTTTATTTTACTCGTTGCTACTCTTATCGCAGGATTTATCCCTGCTCGAATTGTGGTGAAGCAAAAAACATTGGACGCCATTCTAGGGAGATAACATATGATTGAAGTTAAAAACCTATCTAAAATATATAAAACTGGCAACACGTCGCTTACAGTATTGAATAATTTGAATTTTGACATAGGGGAAGGGGAGTTTGTCGCAATTGTAGGGAAATCAGGTTCAGGAAAAAGTACTCTGCTGTACCAAATGAGTTTGCTTGATACGCCAACCAGCGGTACCGTTTGGATTGACGGATTGGATACAGAATCTTTTCCAGAAGATGCACGAGTTACCTACCGACTAAATAAGCTGGGATACGTATTCCAAGAATATGCATTGATCCCGTCATTGACTGCAATCGAAAATGTAATGACACCATTGCTGATGCGTGGATTGTCAGAATCTGATGCTCATAAACAAAGCGAAGTAGCTCTCAAAAAAGTTGGTTTATCAGAAAAACTTAATAATCTACCAAGTCAGTTGTCTGGTGGACAACAACAAAGAGTGAGTATTGCTCGAGCAATTGGACATACTCCAAAAATTTTGTACGCTGACGAGCCGACTGCAAATCTTGACTCTACCACTTCAAGGCAAGTATTTGACATATTTAAAGAACTTCATGCTCTCGGACAAACCATTGTCATGGTCACTCATGAAGAAGAGTACGCACGTCTTGCTGGAAGAATGATAACTCTCGCAGATGGAAATATTAAAATGGACACAAAAAATCCGAAGAACAAAAAGATGTAGTGAGTAACGGGTTTGTCATGCTGTGAAGATACTAAAAGACCAGCGAGGGGTTGGCGGGGCTGGTCTAATTGTAGGTGTAATCGTTAGCGTTCTTTCACGAAATACTCCAAGTAAATCCCAAAAAAAACCAACCCTCCACCTACCAATTCTGGTAGAAATCCGTTGAGTCCCGAAGGAGACTGTGCAATCACCGCTCCCACGAAACCAAGAGCAAATCCAGAAAACGTCACTTTGGTCGCGTATTTACGAAACCGATACATCGTCTTCATCATCACCATTCATCCTATAGTAAATGACAGACGGAAAGCATACTCTCAGATTACGAGTATGTCAATGTTGCTCAGATGGCAGCTCTTGATAGTAAAGCGCTCAACTATTATAAAAATATTGCGGATTCTGTAAATAGAGATATTGACTCAACACAACTTGGTTTAAGAGAAAGTCGGTTTCAAGGGACGCACAACCTAGATCATCCAATCGAAAAATTCTGAGTTCTAGATCGCGTGCAAATAAGGTATAATAGATATGTATCAAGAGTAGATCGTGATCTGATAAACACGTTCAGACTTCGATTGCTCAAAGATGCTCTTTAAATCATTTCGATCCGTAAAAACTGGAGATAGAAAACAACATGGAGTTTAAGCGACCTATTGTCAAAAAAGACGTAATAAGTGCAGCTTGTGGTCGGCAGGACCTCAAAAACCTTTATACTGAGCTGTACAGAATCTTCCGCTCGCTGCTTACAGAACCAGTGCTGAATGATATCCTCAGAGCTCAGTTTGCGGTACAATCCTTGTTGCTGTTTGAGATAACACTTCTCAACACTCCCAGATATCTGATTGTCCCGCCAAAAAAGAGTTTGCAGGATTTTGCAGGAGTCCATGAGCGACTCATGATCTCCGATCCTCTTCTTTTTCGCGGCTGGTGTCAGGACCAAAAAGCTCATCATGATGAAGAGTTAAAGGAGCAGATTGTTCTCAGGGCAATTCATCACCTTTACATGGCCATGGTGAAAGGTGAAGTGCGATTCACACCGGCATTACTAGAAAACCTTCGAAGTTCGCCGACAGTATGGGACTTAAAGAATACGCCCACGTTTCTCTCCGGAATTTATCATGGCATGGGAGCAGTAATTTTTGAGATTTACGTGATCGAGGAACTGCTGGGGGTCTAAGGGCCCCCACCCTCTATAGCCGTGTAGCTATACTGATGAGCTCAAAAGAGCGAAAGGGAAATTCTGCATCTGTGTTGAAAAATTTTCTATGTGGATGAACTGCAAGCGCTTGAGCTGACACAGCTTGCAAGTAGCGATCAGCTTCAACATCAGATTATTGGTGTACCTATCTTCACGCTTTTTGTGGCTTTGGCGCAACTCCCAGCTATAAGTGATCTTCTTTGTCCATTTCTGCTTCCTGTTTGGTTGTATGTTTCGTTCCATCTTTGTGATGCGGCGGAGAGTAAATCGTATAAAGTTTGAGCGGTTTTTCTGAAGAAGTGTTGATAACATTATGCTGAGTCCCAGCTGGCACAACAAATGCATCTCCCTCTTGGATCGACCGTTCCTCACCGTTCATGATGAGTGTGCCCTCACCTGTCTCTACTCGTAAAAACTGGTCAACTACTTCATGTACTTCAAGACCAATTGTTTCTTGTGGCTTGAGTGACATAACTACTAGTTGTGCATGCTGACCAGTGTAGAGCACCTGCCGGAAGTAGTCATTTGCGAGGGTGACATCCTCAATGTTCTGTAGAAATCCTGTCATAGTTATTTCCTTTCAATTACTTGAGTAAACGTCAATGAATATAGGGTCGAGTATGCGCTCTTTTTGATAAGAGTGCAAACTTGCTCATGTGAATAGATCATTGACTCATTTTAATACATATTCTATTATTCGAATATGTATTCAAAAATTTTTGAACTTCATGCGCAAATCTTAAAAGCCCTGGCTCACCCTCGTCGTTTAGAAATTATCCATTTACTCCGGGATCAGGAACTGTGTGTCTCCGATATTTACGAAATGCTCGATTTGCCTCAAGCGAATATTAGCCAACACTTAACGATTTTACGTGATGTAGGAGTCTTGATTTCCAAGCGGGAGGGTAAACAAGTGTATTACAAATTAGCCAACTCGAAAATTATGACTGCCAGTGATCTATTCAGAGATGTGCTCATTGATCAACAACAGGATGGAACTATCGCAGATATCCTTTTACTCCAAATGAAAGATCTCGTACCCATCGTCCATGACCCAGTATGTCTGATGCGTGTATCGCCAAAAACCGCAGCGGCAAGTACAGAATTCCAAAATCAACGGTATCATTTTTGTGCAAGTGGATGCTTGAAAAAGTTCCAAGAAAAGCCGGAAAAATATGTCAAAAAACAGTCAAGTTAAATCGTTGGATATAGTCGGCATGCATTGTGCCTCATGCGCCAGCACGATTAAAAGAAAGTTAAGTAAACTCAGTGGGGTAGAGGCATGCGAAGTGAACTTTGGGACAGAAAAGGCGAAAGTAACTTTCGATCCTCAGAAGGTTGATGTGATCCAAATGAATCAAGAAATTGATAAACTTGGCTACACATTAATTGAAAAAAAAGCGTCGCAAAGCACGATGAATCATTCGATGCATGAAGGACATGACATGATGACGCCGATTTCTTCAGACACATCGGTCAAAGAACGGAAGTTGAAAGAATTATCTACCTATCAACAGCATCTCAAAATTATTACTCCATTTATGATGGTCAGTATTTTGATGATGACCTGGGAAGTGGGCGCAGCTCCTCTTCATTTATGGTCGGCAATGCCGGATGTAGTTTCTGTTTTCTTACACCACTTGTTGCCAATTTTGGCAACCTACTCGTTGTTTGTGATAGGATTACCATATCTCAAAGGTGTCCAGCGATTTATAAAATATCGAGTGGCAAACATGGACACACTGGTGGGAATGGGCACACTGGTTGCCTTCTTATTTAGCTTTTTACTTACCGCATTTGAAAAAGTATTAGCTCCCTACATAAATACTTCTCAGTCATATTACGACGTAACGATTGTCGTGATTGGTTTTATTACACTCGGTAAATTTTTAGAAGCACGATCAAAGCTAAAAACTGGTGAAGCAATTGAAAAATTACTGGGCCTACAAGCCAAGAGTGCTGTTGTGCTCAGAGGTGGAAATCAAATTGAAATCCCAATCGATGAAGTGGTGGTCAATGATATTCTGATCGTAAAGCCTGGACAAAAGATTGCACTTGATGGCGAAATCATAGAAGGCAGTACTTCAATTGATGAATCAATGATTTCTGGTGAACCACTTCCAATTGATAAGAATATGGGTGATAAAGTAATTGGCGCAACGATTAACAAGCAAGGATCGATACAAGTCAAGGTCACACAAGTTGGCAAGAACACCATGCTCTCGCAAATTATTGCCATGGTTGAAGAAGCACAAGGTTCAAAGGCGCCAATTGAGCAGCTAGCTGATCAAGTTTCTGCGATTTTTGTGCCAGTTGTATTAGTGCTCGCAATCATGGTATTGCTCGTTTGGATTGTTGTAGGATCACAATTCATGCCATTTTCTCAAGCACTCACTTTAGGAATTACTTGCTTTGTAGGAATCTTAGTGATTGCTTGTCCTTGCGCGATGGGTCTTGCGACACCAACGGCAGTCATCGTGGGAGTTGGTAAAGCCGCTCAAAATGGCATCCTAATTAAGAATGCAGAAAATCTAGAAAAAATGAATGGCATTAACTATATTGTGATGGATAAAACGGGTACGATCACCAAAGGTTTGCCAGTAGTTACTGATATTCATGCTGTGAAAGGCTTTGCTGAGGCAGACATTCTTAAAATCTTAGCCTCACTGGAAAGTCTCTCAGAGCATCCCTTAGCCTTGGCCATGGTTCAAAAAGCTCAGCAGCAAAAAATCGTTTTAGATAAAGTGACTCACTTTTTAGCTATTGAGGGCAAAGGTCTCAAGGGTACGATTAAGGGAACCGAGTATTTTGTAGGTAACTTGAAGTTGGCTGCAGATTTATCAACTCAACTCGACCAAGCAGTTGTTGACACTTTTACATCTCAAGGCAAGACTCCAGTACTCTTGATAAAACTAAATCAAGTCATTGGGTATTTTGCGATCGCAGACACGATTAAGGACGATGCAAAACAGACAGTCGCTCAACTTCACAAACAGGGAATCAAAGTAGCGATGCTCACTGGAGATAATCAAAAGACTGCAGAGTACATTGCTCTGCAAGTTGATATTGATCATGTTATTGCTGAAGTTTTGCCAGGTGAGAAGGCTGGGGAGATTAAAAAACTGCAGTCTCAAGGCTATCGAGTTGCGATGGTGGGTGATGGAATTAATGATGCGCCTGCTCTGGCTACTGCGGATGTAGGAGTTGCTATGGGAACAGGAACAGATGTTGCGATAGAGTCTGCCGGCATCACTTTACTTGGTGGCAACATTTCCAAATTGCCAAAGACTGTTACCCTTGCAAGATCAACCATGAGCACGATAAAGCAAAATTTGTTCTGGGCTTTTTTCTACAACGTGGTTGGAATTCCAGTTGCGGCAGGCCTGCTCTATCCAATTTGGGGGGTCTTATTAAATCCGGCAATTGCAGGTGCTGCGATGGCTTTTTCAAGTGTGAGTGTGGTGCTGAATGCTCTACGATTAAAAACAATCAAACTGTAAATTGGAGAAATAATGAACTTATTTGTCATTTTTTTAACTGGACTCACAACAGGTGGATTATCATGCCTTGCTGTTCAAGGCGGTTTGCTTGCGAGTGTGATTACAAATCAAAAAGAGTCGGAATTACATGATGCGACTGAAAGGGATTCGGCGCATGCTAAACAACTAGCGACTGGATCGTTTGACAAATTAGACTGGATGCCGGTGACCCTCTTTTTAGCAGCAAAATTGGTGGCGTATACTGTGTTGGGTTTTTTCTTGGGCTGGATCGGTGGCAAACTTCAACTTACACTCACAGCTCGATTGATTTTTCAGGGGATAGCGGCACTCTTCATGTTTGGTACCGCAATGAACTTATTAAAAGTACATCCTATCTTTAAGTACATGGTGATTCAACCGCCTCGTTTTGTGCGCAAATGGTTAAAAAACTCCACTCGTGGAAGAGCCTTCTTTACACCAGCTATTTTGGGTGTGATGACAATTCTAATTCCGTGTGGAGTCACGCAATCCATGGAGGTGCTTGCTATTAGTTCTGGAAGTGGGATTTCAGGGGCAATGATTCTCGGTGTTTTTGTACTTGGCACTTCGCCATTATTCGCTTTAATTGGTGTCGCAACCGCCCGGCTTTCAGAAGTATTTCAAGATCGGTTTATGAAGTTCGCCGCAGTGGCTTTAATCCTTATGGCTTCTGCAAGTGTAAATGGGATTTTGGTGGTGCTGAACTCACCAATCACATTTAGTACTTTTACTCAACCAATCACCTACTTTTTTTCGGACGAAAGATTTAATATAGAACAGGGAGCTACAATTGAAGCAAACACTCAAAATGGCATTCAAAAAGTGGCTGTCCAAGTCGTTGACAATGGGTATCTTCCCAACTCTTTCAAAGTAAAAGTGGGAGTCCCAGTAGAGTTAACACTCACCACCAAAGATACTTTTTCTTGCGCAAGTAGTTTCCTGATGAAGTCCTTCAATATTTCTTTACAACTTGCACCAACCGATCGTCAAACAGTTACTTTTACTCCTACAAAACCTGGAAAGTATCCGTTCAACTGTTCAATGGGCATGTATAAAGGTATCATGGAGGTGATTTAATATGTTTAATATCTTTACTAAAAAAACAAAATCAGAAGCTGGGAATTCTCAAATTACGTTAAAAATTGAAGGCATGCACTGTACAAGCTGCGCCATGAATATTGATGATGCGCTGGAAGAACTAGACGGTGTAATAAGTGCTCAAACAAGCTATGCGCAGGGAAAAGTAGCCATCGAGTATAAAGAAAGCCTAGTGAATGTGAAGAGTTTGATTGACACTATTGAAAAAGATGGATATATAGCGCTTCCGCCCAAAGTCTAAGCAAGTTTACAGATTGATTAATACAGAGATTGATTTAGCATGCTTAACCTACTTGGTTATGATGATCGGCAGGTCTCTGAAGTAGCCGGCAACTTGCTGAATGTAATCCTGCATTCCCAAGACTCTGCCTAGAGCGAGCGGTTGCTGCGTATCAAAAAGAATTGAGAGTGTCTCCAGAGACAGTGAATGACACTTTATCATTTCTTGAAAACAGGGGATTGGTTGCTTTTAATCAAGATAGGAGTACAGTTTTTGCTACTCCAATAATTTCATTGGTTAGAATGAATAACATAGTTCGTGAAGTTCGTTTTTTGAATACACTCGCCTTGAGCGAGATAGATTTAGCATCAGCGCAAGCCATTGCAGTGATGGAAAAACTGAGGTTAGAGAGAAAGATTCCTCAAGACTTTGATCAGTTATCCCAACTGGGACTAGGGGCGAGTAGTGGAGAAATAGAGCTTGCGATACACTACCGGAATGCAGAATTTGTTAGTCTGCCAAGTATGATTCATTTAGTCGATAGAAACGGAGATTACGCTTCAAGCGCGAACTTTAATTTAGCTGAAATACAAAAACAGGGCGTCACATTTCCCGATGGGTGTAGAGTGGTTGCCGCTGACGAACTGAGCTTTCTTGATCAAGCTGCCAGCTCTAGACAGAGCTATGATTTGGTCGCAGCATGAAGAATAGAGCCAGAAATGGTGCGGAATCCGGAGGAGTTTATAAGAAAAGTTATCATGGTTGCTGCAACAAATGGACATCTCATTTTTTCAGTGAGCTCAGGCGAAAACGAGAAACGTTGGAAGCTCAGAGCAAAGACAATGTTTTCCATATATGAAGCACTGCTCACAAAAAATTGTAATCCAACCCTAATGATTGATATCGATTTTAATGGAGAACGCATAGCTGTAGAAGAGAATGTGATTTACCTAGAAAACAGAGCTGCTGGTCAAAAAAAGAGTATAAGTAAAAGTCAAGCAATTACTTGGCTTAATACTGTGTATGGTCGTCAACAAGGTGAAATGAGGCATATTTCTGGGGCAGATGCTGAGTACAGTCACGTGATTGTCTTGCACGCTCAAAAAACTTCTTAAAACGATAGTTCACATGCGAGAACTTATTACAGCTCCACCACTTTCCCACCCAATCGGTCAATAAAGTAGGTGTCGTGAGAAATGTAGAGAATACCACCCGAGAATCGATCGAGAGCATTTTCAAGTTCTTCAATAGAAGGTAAGTCTAAATGGTTGGTAGGCTCGTCAAGAATCAAAAGATTTGGTTCACCAATAAACATTCTCATTAATTGGAAGCGAGCTTTTTGTCCTCCAGAAAGATTGGCAATTTTTTGCCCAGCATCTAATGTGGGATGAAAGAGATAATGCGAAAGAAGTTCTCTAATCTTTTGATCAGTAATTCCAACCTTTTTTTCTTCGTAACTCATGCGGATCGCTTCGGCGAGAGGGAGTAACAAGTATCGCTCATGAATTTCTTGCTGGTACTCGCCAATTTTTAAGTCACTGCCCAGCTTCACTTCACCTTCCAACTGCAGTGCGGTGGGTTCTTGATTCTGGATTAAAGACATGAGTGTCCGGACCAACGTACTTTTTCCAGCTCCATTTTTGCCTTTAATAAAAATCCGATCAGCACTACTGAGAGTGAAATTGAGATTATCAAAAACGGGTTCATTGTATCCCAGCGCAAGTTTTCTTGCCCAAATTAAAACACCGTCTCTTTTGTTGTCATTTGAAACTGAAATTTTGATGTTTTTCTCTTTGAATTTTTGATACGAATCCACTACTTTTTGGTCCAGGGCATCTACAGAAGTTTGATCAATCCAAAATGATGGCTTCACGGTTTCTGCTTTCATTTTTTCGTAGTCTTTGACCCAGTGATCATATCGAATTTTCCAAGCCTTACTTTTTGCCCGCATTTGTAAACCCCACTCAACTCTTTTTTTAGCTTCTTCAAGACGATTTAACTGATCGGTGTACAACTTAACTGATGATAGCGTTTGTGTTGAGTTCTGAGTAATGTAACTATCAAAATTTCCTTTAAAAATGCTCAATTTTTGATCCTTTAACTCCATGATTTTTGTGACTTGCTTGAGTACATCCCGGTCATGGGTTACGACAAGAATGGTTTGTGGTAAAGACTTCATCCAGGCTATGAATCGCTCTTTCCCTTTATAGTCCATGTGGTTTGTTGGCTCATCAATTAATAAGAGGTCTGACTGAGAAAACATCATTCGTGTCATTTCTACGTACCTTTTTTCACCACCAGATAAATTTGTCATTGGCAGACGTGCAGCTTCTTTGGAGATGTGAAAATCTGTCAGGGTACTTAAAATGGACTCAACTAGATTGAAGTACTTTTTTTCAGTAAAAGACTCTAGGGTAGCAAGATATTGATTAATATTTGTACTAAGTCCTTTCTCATACGCATCAAGAATTTTTTTGTACGAGTAAAAATCAGGGACATCCTTCAAAATATATTCGAGCGGTGAGTGTTGTGTTGCGCGAATATGTTCTTGCTGCGTGAGGGTTATGCGTGTTCCTTTGCGCATGTGAATATGGCCTTCAAAGTCATGATCCTCTCCACTTAAGATTTTTAAAAGGGTCGTCTTTCCATAGCCATTTCTGCCAATTAAGGCAATTTTTTCTCCGGGCACGATGCTAAATGATGCGTTTTGAAAAAGATATTTACTTCCCACAGATTTAGATAGATTGAGTGCTTCGAGTAACATGAATCCTTTATTATACTCTAGACTTTCAATTCAAATACTTTATCGCCAAATCTTAATCCAGGATATGACTGTTGTAACTTTTGAAAAACCTGTAGCTTATTTTTAGTGGTAACATTATTTTTTGTTTGATTCAGCATTTCTTCTGCACTCATCAGGTGCGGTGAAGATCAAGATTAGATAAATACAATCTGCTCAAATTATTTTGAATCGTGTTTACATCATGAAAGAATCTTCTTTTTGTCATGATGCCTAGCTTGACTAGTCCCGTCATCGCTTTTCTGAAGCCAACTCTTCCTATTTTTTGCTCAGCTGGAGATTCCATTTCTAGACTCATGTCATAAAAGTATGACTATATCAAGAAAAGAAGTGAGGTGAAGACAAGCCTACTGTCCAGGATTTTGCTGTTTAATTGTTCCAATATGATAAAATATGACTCTACGTAAAGATGTACGACATGAAAAAACTTTTCCCCATTCTCATGTTTCTCTCGGGTCTCATTCTCGTTTTTCTTTTTGTTAGGCTGTACCAGCCAGTTTTTATCCCATTCTTTCCCAATCCACTTTCCGAACTTCAAGAAGTGCATGAAAATACAGTTTCCCCAGCTAACTCAACTTTTTTTCAGGAAATGACAATCCCTTTTTTACGTCAAAAAGTATATCAAAGTACATTGGAAAATGAGCAATTCATTTCAACAAATGCAGCGTATGATTCTTACTTAACAAGCTATGATTCAGACGGATTACGAATCAACGCGTTACTCACTCGACCCAAAGGTGATCAGCCAGAAGGTGGCTGGCCTGCAGTTGTGTTCATTCACGGGTATATTCCTCCTACACTCTATAGAACGCAAGAAAAGTACGTCCAGTATGTTGATGCGCTTGCCAAAAATGGTTTCGTGGTTCTGAAAATTGATCTACGCGGTCATGGTCAATCCGAAGGACAGGCAAGTGGAGCATACTATTCTGGGGACTATATAGCTGATACTCTCAATGCATATGCTGCGCTTCAATCAAGTTCTTTTGTGAATCCACAACGAGTGGGTTTGTGGGGACATAGCATGGCAGGCAACATCGTGCTACGGAGCTTGGCAGTGCGACCTACTATCCCTGCTGCGGTCATATGGGCAGGTGCCGTGTACACCTATGAAGATTTTCAGAAGTATAAGCTAAATGATTTGTCGTATCGTCCGCCTGAATTAGATCAGGATCGACAGAAAAAAAGAACTGAACTCGCCAAAGCACATGGAGAGTTTGAACCGACCAGTGCTTTTTGGAAAGAAGTTGCGCCGACCAACTATTTAAATGAGATTAAGAGCTCGATTGCAGTTCACCATGCAGAAGATGATCAAGTCGTTTCAATCAATTACACGAGAGACCTCGAGGAGCTTCTGAGCAAGACACAAGTGCCGCACCAAGTATTTGAGTACAAGCAGGGTGGACATAATATTAGTGGAGCAAGCTTCACTTTGGCAATGCAAAGAACGCTTGATTTCTTTACAGAAACGTTGGTTGGTAATCCATAAGAAGGTGCTGATATTGTCAAAGATTACTAGCTGTTTTACAGCTTGTTTTTTTTCAATCAATACTCCACTATTGAGTAGTCTATTAAATTTAAATGCAGTATTTTTGCATTTTCTGTAATCGGGATTTATGAAAAAAACCTTTCAAAAGGCAATTAACGTTCTATTCCTGTTGTTGACGCTGATGGGAACGAGTTTGGGGTACTTAACACATGCAGCTCAGGTTCAAGCAGCACAATCGGCAGGCGAGAGTTACATGCGTTGTGACAGAATGAAGGCAGCAACCGCACCTGGGAGCTGTCTAGTCGTTTTTACTACATCATCTGTCACCACTGCTGAAGCGTATTTTAAATTGACTTTAAGCGCTCAGTGGGTATCCGCCACTCACTTCTCAGCTACAGCTGGTAATTACACTATTTCTACTTCAGGATTACCAGCTGGTGTGACTGCAATGCCTGGCATTGCGACAGCTGATCAAGTTTCGGGCAACACGATTCGTTTCCCAATGACTGCAGCCGCAATAAGCACCAAGTATGGCTTCTATGTCACTGGAACTGGACTCATTACAAATCCAGGCCCTTCAACAGCAATCGTGAACTCAGTCTTTACCGCTGACAGCGGCTCAGTGGTGCTGGATACTAAAGAGGTGGCGGTACCAATTATTGCAGATGATCAGATTGCGGTGACAGCAAGTGTCGCTCCAAGTTTCACCTTTACCTTTGGGAATAACTCACAGGCACTTGGTGCGCTTTCTAGCAGTTCAATTATCTCTGGAAGTGGAACTTCAGTTACAATTGTGACAAATGCACCAAACGGTTGGTTTGCTTGGGTGAAGGACTCGAACCAAGGTTTGACTTCTGCGAATGCTTCAAAGACAGTTGCCACGACAGGTGCGATTGATGCAGCTACTTCTACATTAATAGCCGGGACTGAAGGCTATGTGTTGGATACTGACTTAACCACCGATGCTGCATCTGGTGGAACAGTAACCATCGATTCTGAATATGATGGAAATACCGTAGCCAAAGGTGGTACGTTATCAAGTACCTATCAGCCGATTGCCAGTTCAAATGGAACAGCTAATAGTGACGTGATCACGCTCATTACCCGTGCAGCCATCTCTGGTGTGACTCCAGCTGCTACAGATTATACGGATACGCTGACTGTAGTTGGTGCGGGAAGATTCTAAGTTAATTGCTTGGAACTATGTCCGTAGCTGCCCAAAGCATCGTACTATGAAGAACCTCAAATGTACTTCTCTTTCAGTTTTTTTTGCAGTCGTTTTCTATTTTTCTGGTTCAGTTAAGATTGAGGCAAAAGAGTTGTCAATTGTGTCAAGCCCATCAGCTACTCTCCGAGATCAATTGACCGTCATAGCTGCTCCAAATGTTCCAATGAAACTGACTGTTTCCCCAGTGACAATCAATATAGAAGTAAATCCTGGCCAAGTAAAAAAAACAGAAATAAAAATTCGAAATAACAGCACTGCTGCTGAGGAGTTGAGTATCCACCTAGGTACGTTTACGGCCGACAGAGATGGAGAAAAACCAATGCTCAGAGATCCTCAGCCAACTGATGAGTTCATGAACTGGCTTCATGTGGATCAAGCTCCTTTTGTGGTCCATCCTGGAGAGTGGAAAACGATTCCAATAGAGTTTGCACCACCCGCCAGTGCCTCTTTTTCTTATTATTACACCGTAATTATTCAACGATCAAAAGAGCAAGTGGTGAAGGGGGGTGACACGATGGTGAGCGGTGCGCCTGCTGTACTCGTGCTGACAACTGTCCGATCGCCAAATGTTCGTCGTGAGCTGCAACTGTCTCGCTTTTCTGCACGGTTCCCTTTGGTGGAGTTTCTTCCAGAACATTTTGAGCTAGATATTGGCAATACTGGTAATGTCCACATTATTCCAACCGGAAATATTTTTATTGATGGACAAGGAAAAAAAGACTTGCTCGTTCTATCTATAAATCCTGGAAACAGTGCAATTTTGCCACAAACAAATCGAATCTTTTCTGTTTCTTGGGATGACGGCTTTCCTTCTTTTGCAAAAGTTATTCGAGATGAAAAAGATCAAAAAACAGACAATGGAAAGCAGCTGTATCAACTCAAATGGGATTTTGAAAAGATCAACCACCTGCGCTTTGGCAAGTACACCGCACACCTGATTTTAGTTTATGATAATGGAGAACGAGATGTGCCGATTGAATCAAGCGTTATCTTCTGGGTGATTCCTTTTCGTTTCATTTTGGCAGTGATTGCGATTCCAACATTTCCAATGATCGTCGTGTATCTCATTATGCGACGGCGGTTAAACCAGGTCCAACATGAACGGATATAAATTTCATTTCTGCACTCTTTCCTTCATGCTTGTCTCAGGATTTTTCGCAGGTATTGCTCATGCACAGCGCCCAATTGAAAAGTTCTCTGTAACTGCAGTTGAGTCATCGCAAATTTCGCAGTTTACTGCTCCCAAAACACCAATTAACTTAACACTTTCACCTGTTGTTTTGAACTTGGAAACAGACCCCGGTGTCTCAATTACAACAGCAATACGGTTAAGAAATAATAATACAAGTCCAGAACAATTAGAAATTAGTGTGGGTACATTCTTAGCAGATACTGATGGATCAAAGCCAAAACTAATTGACGCAAAACCTAGCGATGAATTTATCAAGTGGCTTCGTGTGGATCAAGCTCCTTTTGTGATCCAGCCTGGAGAGTGGAGAACGATTCCAATAGAGTTTGCACCACCCACTGATGCTGCGCTTTCTTACTACTACACCCTGATTGTTCACCGTTCATTTGGAGCTACTGCAAATGATGGTGACGCCGCGATTAGTGGAGCGCCCGCGGAACTCGTTCTTGCGACAGTCCGCTCTCCAAATGTTCGTCGCGAGCTTCAAGTCCGATCTTTCAAAGCTCTCCATCCTGTCTTAGAGTACTTGCCACAAGAGTTTGAGGTGGTGATCAAGAATACCGGTAACGTCCACTTAGCTCCAAGTGGAAATATTTTTATTGATGGACAAGGAAAAAAAGACATTGCTGTACTCTCTTTTAATCCCACTGGTAGCTTGGTGTTGCCGCAAACTGAACGCACTTTTGTCTTGAAATGGGATGATGGTTTCCCATTCTTTACATCAAAAACCGAAGGGAATAAAGAGTTGCGTAGAGCGGATGGTCAGCCAGTAAAAACGCTCAGTTGGGACTTTTCAAAAGCTGATCGATTTAGGCTCGGAAGCTTCGATGCACATTTGCTTATGGTTTACGATAATGGAGTACGCGATGTACCTATTGAGTCATCTGCTCAGTTTTGGTTAATTCCATGGAAAATAATGGTTGGAATTGGATTGGTACTTATCTTGGCATTGTTCGGTCTGATTTCTGTAGGATACAATTCTTTTCAATTGATCAGAGAAAAAAAGAGGAATGACAATGGCAAATAAGAACGAAGGAACTGGTATTCAGATTGAGCCATTGTCGTTGGAGTTGGTAGTTGGCGAAAATGCTCCCGTAAGTAATGGAACTATTCGCTTCAAGAACTTGAGCACTATTCCACAGTTTGTCACTTTTTCTGCAGTTGATGTGCGCAGTGGCGACAGTGAAGGTAATGTTGACTTTTTAAGCAATCCAGTTGGCGGTGGTCAAGCTGTACTCTCAAATTTTGTTCAGTTAGCCACTTCTTCTGCAAAGCTTGATCCACAGCAAGAAGTTATGCTTGGAGTACATGTTCAAAACCTTCAGTCTTTGCCACCTGGAGGCCACTACGCTGCTGTAGTTGCACGTTTTTCGAATTCAAGCAGTGTCTTGGATACCCAAGTTCTGCCAGCTGTTTCTGGCCTACTACTTATTCGAAAAACTGGTGGTGAGCGTTACCATATTTCGTTGATCGACGTAGAGTATAGCCCGCAGCATCTGCTGCTTTCACTTCCCAGCACACTCCGCTTAACGTTTCGCAATGAAGGGAATGTGCATCTAGTGCCGCATGGAACGATTGAGTTTATTGATTTACGTGGCAGAGTGATTAAGAAGGGGATCATTAACGATAGTTCAAAAGTAGTTCTGCCACAGAATCGACGCCAGCTGAGTCAAAGTGTCTATGAAGTTGAGCCAAGCTTTCCGATCATGGTATATAAAGTCAAAATTCAAGGTTCTACAAATCCGGGAGATGTTCCGTTTGGACGTGAGTTTTCTTTTCTCTATATTTCCTTACCAACGATTATTATTTTCTCAGTGATTGCGTTGATCTCATTTGCGATTATTGGAAGAATATTCCTTTGGAGGAAAAGACGGTGATTCAATTTTTTCCTACTCTTCACAAGTTTCGCCAAAAGAGACTCCTCACCCTTCTTTTTTTGGGAGCAGGAATCTGTTTTTTTCTGTATCTACGGATTCAGTCAGATGCCGTTGGCAAAATGACCCAGGACACTCTTTCACTTAGGTCTCAAGAGTTTATCACCCAGCAGAAGAAGCAAGATGGGAGCTCCTGGATTAATGAGTATGTAGAAACTGCATCTTCATCCGCTCAAGTAGCCGGCACGTCTTTTTCAACAACATGTTTTTCTTTTTCTCTTCCATACAAAGTAAAAAATGTACAAACAACTCAAACTGATCAGTCTTGTACTTTTGCGGCACGAGTCACTTCTCCAGTGGCTCGACTTGTGATTTGGTCTCGGCCACTGTCTGGAAAATTTGATGAAGATAGCGGCATTGTTCTTCGCCGAAGAGAAAAAAGTATTTTTTCAGAAACGGAAATGATCTCCAGGAAGTTTGGACAAGTAGTTTCGTTTCGCTCAAAAGATCAAGTGATTCTTTTTGCACACAGCGATCAAACAATTCTTTCCTTTGCCTTCACCGATCTTTCTGCGAGTAGAATCAAAGATGAGGATTTGATTGAGATGCTGAACTCCACTATGATGGTAGTAAAGTAATTGAACGGTACATATCATGCTTAAAAAGAAACCCCCATTTTTTTGTTTACTCGTTATGCTTTTTGTTTTGCCCTCTAGTACATCATATGAAATGAGTGACTTTGGTTTTGGAGCGGGAGGTGGAATGGGTGACTCAAGTAACTATACCGTCACCGGCATTCTGGGAGAGACATCTGGTGATAAAAACATTGGCAACAACTACAACCTTGGGCCTGGACTGATTTTGAGTCAACAGTCAAATGTTCCGGCAGCGCCTACCTTTACGAATCCAGCCAACTACTATAATAAGTTGAAGTTTATTCTGGATACAGGTGGAAATCCAAGCGACACGCTGTTTGCGATTGCTATCACAAGCGATAACTTTATGACCACCAACTATGTTCAAGGTGATAATACAATAGGGGCGACAGCAGTCTACCAGACTTATGCTGCTTGGGGAGGCATCACGGGTGCAAATGTAGTTGGACTTACTTCAGGAACGATGTATCAAATGAAAGTGAAAGCAGTTCAAACAAAATATACGGAAACAGAACTGAGTGCAGCAGCAACCGCGACTACACTCACACAGTCTTTGACCTATGATATTGATGTGTCCGCAACAGACACTGATACAGCGCCGCCATATGTTGTGGCATTCGGCCTGTTGAACATTGGCAGTGTCACGACAGCTGCCAATAAAGTTTGGATAGACATAGACACCAATGCTGAGAGCGGTGCTCAAATTTACGCCTTTGACAGCAATAGCGGTCTATCCAGCGCCAGTACCGGAAATACCATTACTTCCGCCACTGCTGATCTAGCTGCCGAGAGCTCTGGCTACGGCTTGCAAATTTCTTCAGTGACTCAGTCCGCTGGAGGGCCACTGGCTAAGGTATCCCCATTTGATCTTTCAGGTGAAAACGTTGGTTTCATTAATACTTTCTCACAAACAATCTTTAGTACTTCTGGTGCGCCGATAATTGGAGGGAGAGGCTCAATTTATCTGAAGGCAAAGGCTTCAACGACTACTCCAGCAGCAAACGACTTTGCCGATACGATTACAATGATCGCCAGCGGTAGTTTCTAAAAGAAGACTTACGCAAATTTCCGCTGTTCTTTTAAGAACTCACAGCATCCCCAGAGTCCTATATTGAGGAAGACCAGTAACAAGAAAAGAACTCCGCGTAGTTTGTGTTCAGCGATTAGAAAGTATGGGGTAGAAAGTAGGGAGAACACGAGTATAAATTCGAAGAATAAATGGCTCGTTTTTGCAATAATAAAATGGCGTACATCACGTTTGCGGGCTGCTGCTTTCAATTCTGTTGAAGATCGTTTTGAACGATTCAAAAGTGTCACTGGAAGCAACCACACAGAGGTCCGCAAGAGCGCACTTAGCGCCATCCATACTAGAGCTCCAGTTAAAAGGAGATTCACGACGATCATCCAAATAAAAAATCCAGATGAAGTGATGATTAAGTCAAAAAGAACATATAGGTTGCCATTTGCGTTTCTCACAGCGATCTTCTGGGATTGAATAAATCTTGTAGCCCAGTTGCCATCAAGTTGTAATGTTATCTGTGGAAAATCAGTAGTAAGGGTAGGGTCAACCATGAATGCCACTTCTTGTCTCACATAGCCATTAAGTGTAATCTGAGCTTGATACTTTCCGGGTAGTAATGACAAATGCACAATCCCATCTTCGTCGGAAGTGACTGGATTTTTCAATGAAGTGGCGGTATTTGGTAAGACTTGAAAAAGTTGAGATCTTTCATTGAAGCGAGAGATCAACACAACGGCACCGCTCGCTCTTCTACCCTTTGCATCAAGAATTTGCATCGGCTGAATGACTGTTACGTCGGTTATGCTTTTTTCGTCAATATTGCCATAGATATCTTCTGTGCGTAAAACAATTTGGTACACTCCGCGATTTGTTGGAAGTTTGACTTTACCAACAAAAATGGACTTGCCAATTTCGATTGGAGTTGTTGTTTTACTTTGAAAGTCATCATTATTATTGTCTGTAGTTATGCCAAGTACTCCTGGAATACGAACGAGAATCGTCGCATTTTTGAGTTCTTCACTGTTTGGGATGATGAACTGCAAATCAAGAATCGAGCCGGTAATCGCAATTAAGGATGGAGCCACTCCAGGCTGAGCTGTACTCACATCTTGTGAAAACGTTACCCCCCAAGATTGAGCCGCGGTCATCAGGATTGGCCACGAGGCACCTTCTTTGGCTCGATTAGCAGAAGCAGTGTCAAACACAAACACGTCTGAAATCGGTACCGTGATTGGCAAACCATTGCTATCATTACCACTTTCAAAAATACGAAAGTAGTAGCGTGTATCGACCGTCAAGTCAGAAAGAGTAAACGAATGCACTGTCGTAGCAGTTTTTTCACCAACCCAATTTCCTAGTAGTGCTGGAGTTTTGCCATAGGAAACGATCAGCTTTGCTGTGGTGTCGGTTTGAAATTGCACTTTTGCGGAGCTAGAATCGATTCCCAAGAGACGGATGGCAGTGATAGAAGCATGCTTTTCTGTGGAGATAGTCGAGAGTGGAACTGCTGACGGTGAAGGGCTTGGACTAGATGAAGTGGTCTGCGTGGGTACCAGATATTGGTATGTCAGTTCAGTTGAGACATCAGCCAATGCAGCGGGATGAATGATTCGAGCTGCTACCGGGAACGTAACTTTTTTTGAACCACTATAGTTGTCTGTTGCATTTAATTCAAATGTCACTGTTTGCCGTCCACTATTGGCTGGTAGCGTGGTGATAGTCCAAGTCAAAGTGCGATCATTTAAGTTCACTACTGGCCCTGCATTTCCGTAGCCAGTAGTGGCGGTATTCGTTTTATAGTCCACAACATTGACACTAGCGTTTGGAGCACCATCAATCGTACCTTGATACCATTGAGCTTGAAACGTAAGTGGAGTACTGGTTGTATTGTTTGAAATGTAGGAGATTGTGTATTTTATTGTGCCGTTTTGACTCACTGGTTCAGTCTGATCTGAGCTGATCGTAATAGTAAATGCAGTTGGACTAGGTAAGACAGAGGCGGAGATATCCAAAGTACCTGAAGCATCATATCCTAGCACCTGATGTGTTGCAGGAATAATTGAGAGGAGAAAAGCAAGCTCCATCGCAATCAGGACAAATAAAAAAGAGATTCGATGCAGCATACCAAACTATCATAGATGATTTCTCTGTCTTGTGTCACCTGTCTTTTTGGTTATATCATTCATCATGAGGGAACTATAAAAATATCTGAAATGAAAGAAGATGAGTCTAAAGAAAAAGAAAATGAGTGGATATCTAAAAAGGTCTTTACTTATTAAACTCAGTCTAGTGCTGGTGATCCTGTCTTTGATTGGTGGGAGCTTCACGCTCTATCAGAACGCCAGCTCCTTTCAAAAAAGAAGAGTTGCTGAAAAAGCACTGCAATATGACTTACATAGAGCTCAAGAGTTGATTCAGGTGCAAATGGGTGTGTACGTCAACGGTCTCTACTCTGTCCGATCGCTGTTTACAATGCATTCGAGTGTGACCCGACTACAGTTTTATGAATTTGTGAAGAGTATGGATGTGCTTAGACAGTATCCAGCTCTGTCTGGATTTGGGTATGCAAAAATAGTACAGCAAGATGAGAAAGAGGTGTTTATTGCTACTGTTCGCGCAGACAAAAGTGTCTCACAGAATGGATACCCCAACTTTCAGATGTTTCCTTCATCTGCAGTAAAAAAAGAAAGTTACATGGTGCTCACCTACATTGAGCCTATGCTGGGACGTGAGGAATCTCTGGGATTTGACATCAGTTCTGATCCTGAAAGAAAAAAAACATTTGAGCATGCTCGTGACAACAACTATGAGCTGGCGACTGGAAAAGTTGATGCTGTTAATCAATCTGGAGTGCAATCGATTTTAATTACTTTGCCAATTTACAAAAAAGGAGCTCCTGTACGCACTTTTAATGAACGTCGAGCCGCTTTTGTAGGAATCGTCAATGCTAGTTTCCGTACAGAAGAGTTATTTGGAACTCTTTTCCCCAAAAGTGTGATTGCAGCTCTTGAGCGGATAGAAATTTTTGACGGGAAGGTGTTGGATGACGAGCACTTACTCTTTGATTCTGAGCCAGAACTTGTAGATACCTCCAATTCTTCCTGGATTTCAGCAACCAGCGAGTTCGAAGTTGCGCATAAAACCTGGACCATCCGACTCTCAAGGCTAAGTAGTGGTTTCTAGATCAGAATAGTTGTTTTCCTGTATATCTTCTCCTGTGAATTTTTAAAAATCTTTGCTATTCTGAAAGTATGCGGAAGTTGTGTTCTTTTCGATCTTTTTTCTTGCCACTCCTAGTGCTTTTTGGAGTTGTTCTCTTGTTGACTAGGGTTAGTCCAATTGAAGCGGCGACAGGCACGTTTAAGCAAATTAATTTTCAAGGAAAAGTGGTTAATAAAACAGTTGGCACAAATGTCTCAGACGGCAGCTATACGTTTACCTTCAGTCTGTACACAGTATCTTCTGGAGGGGTAAATGTGTGGACTGAAACGAAATCAGTCGTTGTCACTAACGGCATTTTTCAAACCTTACTCGGTGATACCACCTCACTGCCCGGTTCTGTGGATTTCAACACCGACAACTTGTACTTGGGCATCAACTTCAACAGTGATGGTGAGATGGCGCCGAGAGTGCGGCTTGCGGCAGTCCCCCAAGCCTTAAATGCACTGAAAGTAGCTGGACTGACTGTCACAGATACCACAGGAACCCTTACTGTCCCCAATGGGAAAACGATTTCATTTGCGGAAAACTTCACGACTTCAGGCGCAAATCCGTTGACACTCACCACAAACGGAACAACAAATGTGACGCTCCCTGCCACAGGAACACTGCTGACAAATACTGCAGCGGCGGCTCAGACAGTGACTTCCACTCAGACAATAGGCACTGTTCTAGGACTAAGCAACTCAACCGGTCTATCTGGAGCTATTGTTGGCCAAGCTATTTCTTTATCTGGGATAGGCGCACAAGATCAAACTGGTTTGGAGTTCAACTTATCAGGTGCAAGTGGCGCAAATTTGAATGATATCGTCGGTTCTGGTAGCACATGGAAGGTGTCCAAAACTGGAGCCTTAACTGTCGCTTCTTGCTCTGGGTGCGGTGGAGGAGGAAGTACCCTACAACAAGTGTATGACGCAGATGCTGATGGAAGTAACACCACTGTTTCATTGACGGCTGCTGACGATGGCTTGGTCTTCACCAATCCTTCATCGAGCGGCACCGATAGTAGTGCGTTTTTACTTCAGCTCTCACAGGCAAATACCACTGGGAATGTTTCCGTACTAGATATAGTTCAGTCCTCAAACGCTGCCAATGGCGTAAACTTGACTGCCAACTCAATAGATGGTGAGACAGCCTTGGCTATCACCACCAATGCCCTGACTTCTGGTGAAGGTATCTCAGTTGATTCCTCATCGACGGGTTTGACAGGTAATTTGGCATCCTTTACTCTGTCTGGTTCAAATGCGGCAAATACTGGAGCGATCGTCAGTATTACAAACAGCGGTGCAGCAAACACCAATGTGGGACTCTCAATTGCTCAAAGTGGAACTGGTGCGGGAATCCAAGTAAATAACGGCGGTACTGGCTCTTTACTCAAACTACAGACGAGTAACACCGACAAGTTCACTGTCAATAACAACGGCAGTCTGACAATTAATGGTGCTGATTCAAGTATTGTTCGGGCTTCAACTACTGAATTTGCTCTTGGCACCGTCGGCTCGAATCTCGCCAACGCCAACGGCCGGGTCCAGCTCAGCGATGGGACTCCAGCCAACTCAGGTCAAGGCACGATCACTACTTCCTCTCAACCAGCAGTGGATTCAAGCATTGGCGCTGGTGCCATGTCAATCTCCCGTGCCGACGGCAAGTTTCTAGTCATAAAAGGTGGGGCGACTAATGCTTCATCTATCTACGATTCTATTGCCGGTGCGTTTACGAGCTCGCAAACAATCGTTTGTAATGGTATTACTACGGTGGGCGTGGGTGCGATAGCTCTGCCTAGACCAAACGGCATGTACACCTTAATTTGTGGAGTTGCGGCTAGTACTACAACTGCCACAAGTAACGTTGACCCTATGGGAAATACTCCCAGTACCATTGGTCCGGCATTGATCACGGCAGTCACTGGCGCTGGCGCTGTAGCGTTTAAACGTCCCGATGGTAAGTATCTAGTCACGATTGGGGCCAGTACTCCCGGTAGCGCCACCAATGTTTTTGATCCAGTGGCCAATAGTTTTACGGCGGGACCAGCTGGGGCATCTGGTACCTGGTCTACTGGCTCACTGTCTTTACCCATGCCCGATGGACGTTCCTTGATTATTAATGGAGGTTCTACTTCAACTACCAACATCTATAATCCCAATGGAGTAAGTGCTACCAATGGTACCTTTACCGTTGGACCTAGTCTTGATGGTGCAAAAACAGCAGGAACTTGCGGTATTAATGGGGTAGGCTCAGTGGCACTGAAACGCCAAGATGGAAAGTACGTGATCTTATCAAAGGCGAGCGTCCAAGCCGTGTATGATCCCAGTGCCAATACCATGACCTGTAATACCGGTGTTTCCAACGTCTCAGCCCTCGGTGATGGTGCTCATGCGATTCCCCTCCAGAATGGCAAGTTCTTAATTTTTGCCGGTGGGAATACCACCACAGCTTTTATCTACAATCAAGATTTAGACACTTTTTCTACCTATACGGGTACCGCTCCCACAGCTATCACAACAGGAGCACATTCACTATTGCAAAGTGATGGAAGTTGGCAGGTCATGACCGGCACCAACACCTGTACTACCGGTTGTACCAATAATTTTAATACTGGCTTGCCAATGAGCGATCCTTTTCCTTCCCAGATCTCAGCCGGTACTCCGAGCGGTGGAGGTTCGTGTACTGCGGGCACTCACTCCTACTACGCCACCTTTGTAGGGGTTGTTGAATCAGAGTTGAGCATCAAGTCAAACATAGTGAGTTGTACGGCAGGAAGTGGTACGGTGACTTTGACCACTATTCCTGTGGGTCCAATAGGGACTACCGCACGGAAAATTTACAGGACCTCTACCGGAGATGTCGGTACGCCACAACTCCTGACTACGATTAATGACAATACAACTTTGACGTTCAACGACACTGTCGCAGATGGCTCCTTGGGTGCAGCCTACAGCGTGACTGCGGCCTCCACTTGGTACACTAGTGAAGATATCTCAAATGCATACATCAGCACGGCCTCAACGTTGAAATGGACGGCACAGTTGGAGACAGTTTATAACACTGCACGTAACCAAAGTACAAACACAGCTTTTAAAGTAGTTCAGTTCTACGTCAAAACAGCCGAAAATTCTTCTGGTTGTGCTACTCCGTTAGAGAATGCTCAGTGGCAAGAGGTTCAGAATATCGGTGACTCCATCCGAGCTGTCACCGGAGCAAACTGTGTCAAGATTGCTGTACATTTCAATCGAGCTATACCAAAGAAATTATTGGATGATCGTGGTACATGGATGGGAAACAATAGCACTGTTCTGCGGTATGACTATACTACTCCGGCACTTTTTGATTACTCTATTGACAACTCAGCAATAGTCAAGAAAACATCGTTTGATTTTAGTGCACCGACTAGTGCGACAATTATTGCAGCAACAGTCCCTGTTGCACCGACATCAAGTGCTCCCGCTGGCACTTCCGGTGCGTGTTCCAACGGCAACCACTTCTGGTTTGTCAGCTTTGTAATTAACGGAGCAGAATCTGCACTGTCACCGGCTTCAGTTGTTCGGAGCTGTGCTGGTGGTAACCAAACGGTATCATTAATACTTCCTACTGGCCCTTCTGGGACCACAGCTCGCAAGATTTACCGGACTGCGGCTGGTTTCTTAGTCACCGATACGCCGTTCTTAGTGGGTACTCAAAGTGATAACTCTACTACCGCTTATGACGATGGACTAGCCGATACTTCTTTAGGTGCTGCCTATGCTCAACTCACTCCATCTGGTCCAATCCTGTCTCGTGCCGAAGGCACCAGAGTGGAGGCAATCAATCAACAATTAACCTTGCCCTATGGCCGTATAACTCCCACCACACAAGTAGGCACGACCGGTTTCTATCAAGGAGTTTTTGGTAATGACCACCCTCAGTTAAATAACGTTGCCGGTATTGGAACGTCTGTCATAGCTCGTGATGATAAAACATTTTTAGTTCTTATTGGAGGTAGTGCAAGTGCAGAACTCTACGATCCAGTCACACAAACTTTTACTAACCAAACCGGCACGGGCAACGTACCTACCGGCACGATTAGCAGTGGCTCGTTCTCCTTGAAACGGCCAGACGGTAAGTTTTTAGTTGTCTTGGGAGGGGGCTCTGCAGTCACCAATATCTACGATCAGTATGCGCCACCAGGTTCTCGGTTTACGCTGGGGCCGGCTTTGACCGGTACGGCGGCAAATCAAGCCGCATTTGCAATCCTCAATGCCGACGGTACGTTTACGATTTTGCCTGGAAATGCAGCTACAACCACTTCTATTTACGATCCGTTCCGCAACACCATGACAGTCGGTCCACTCCAAACGATCGGCACCAATATGGGTGGCCACGCGATACCGTTAGCTGGTCCCAACAATAATATCTACAAAGTGATTGTCGGCACCACCCTGGGTGGAGCGGTTTCTACAACTACCACTAACTACAATGCCAACTCCAAGATTTTTACTGCAGGAACTATTCTGGGTGTAGGCGCTGGATCTGGCGCCTTCTCCTTTCAGCGACAAGACGGTTTCTGGATTCTGGTCAAAGGTGATGCAACAGGTACGGCTGCTACCACTACCTCAATTATTAATCCCATCACTGGCACTGAAGCAGCGGGCATAGCTTTAATCAACGCCGCTGATCGCGGTACACACGTTATTCCTAGAGCTGACGGCACCTTCTTGATTGTTTCTGGAAATCTGCCCAATGGTGTAGGTGTCACGTCAAATGTGTACTTCCCTTGGGGTGGTATTGCGAACGCTGGTATTCAGGTTCAGCAAGGGACTATGGCAGCTGGCCCCACATTGGTCTTGCCAGGAACGGCGGCGCCAGCAGCGCCGACAGCTGGAGTACCAACCGCAGGTGGGCTGTGTACTACCGGTACACATCTCTGGAGGTATACCCACATTGTGAATGGCATTGAGTCAGCGATGAGTGCCGCGTCAGCATCCCAAACTTGTGATGGTGGTGTAGCTGGCGGAACGGTGGGTTTAACAACCATTGCCGTGGGTCCGACTGGCACCACTGCTCGCAGAGTATATCGCACTATTGCTGGTAGCACGACCAACTTTCGGTTACTCACTACGCTCAATGACAACGTCACTACCACTTTTTCTGATACGTTGGCAGACGGCTCCTTAACCACCGCATATTTTGGAGGTGGTGCAGGCGACGGAGCAGTATCTTTTCAGCGCCCCGATGGGAAGTTTGTGACTATTTTTGGCGGGGCAGTACCATCACGAACGGTCAATATTTACGATGCTGGTTGGTTTGCCGACGGTCAGTATTTGTCAGAGCAAATGAACGTACCAGCCATGGCCGCCAACTCCACTATTGATTGGCAACAAACATCTGATCAGTTTGTTAGGATGGCCGTACGCTCTGCAAGCAGTCAAGCTGCTTTAGGTGTTGCCAGCTATCGTCCGATTAGCTCTCCGGGTGGTTCAATTGAGAATGCTGCCAATGACACTTGGGCTCAGGTTCAGGTCAACTTCCGCCGCGACTTTCCCACCTTTTCGGGAGGCATGAACGGTGTGTACAACTCCTCTGGAGGTATGACGTATGCCTATCGGCAGATTTCGCTGCCCATGGTCAACTCGTTCCAAATTAATAATGGCATGGACTTGCTCAGCTTACAGAATAATGGTCTGAACGTCTTCCGGGTCACTTCAAATGGCAATATTTTCTCGTCACCCCAGGGTGGATTTTTCTCGGGTGGTGCTGACTTAGCAGAAAACTATACTTCTACTCAAGCACTTGAAAAAGGTGAGGTGGTGATGATTGACCAGTCTAGTTCAAGTGCGGTGCTTCGCTCTATGGGACAGTATCAGCAGCACATTCTTGGCGTGGTATCTACCGCACCAGGATTTGTGGCGGGTGGGTTTACTAAAGACTCGTACCCAATCGCCCTAGTTGGTCGAGTTCCAGTCAGGGTTAGTACTGAAAATGGACCAATTCGCTCCGGCGATATGTTGACCTCTGCCTCAATTCCTGGATATGCCATGCGCGCTACTTTTGCTGGAAGAGTCTTGGGGCAGGCTCTCGAATCGTTTGATCCAACCAGTGCGTCCCCATGTCCTTCAGAGGGTTTAGGTAATGTAGCTACCAGTAAATGTGGAAGTATCACTGTCTTTATCAACCTGACCGACTATGACGGTGACTCGCTTTCCGTATTAATGGATGAGCAAGAAACAACAGATCTTTTATCAGAATCTACTGCAGCTTTGGCAGGTTTAGACACCGGCATCCTCTCTACAAGTGTCGGCGGAATCAGCCTTCCTGATGGAGCTCAATTTACTTTGAGTACAACTCCACAAGAAAAAAAGATGTTGGAATTTTTGAAAAAACTGCGAGACCAGAGGACGCAAAGCTTGACTCCACGTTCGCAGATTTTAACAGATGAAATTTCTGTAACTGGAACGATCACTGCGCCACGCATTATTGCAGACGAAATCTTTGCTAAAAACATTCGAGCAAACTCGATTGAAGGACTCGAAATTTATACAGATCAGCTCTCCAGCTTGAGCAATCGAGTGAACGGAATTGCTTCACAGTCTGCTTCGGTTGTTCAAGCAAGTTCTTCTCCGCAGGCGAATATTTTTACGTCCCTTATTCAGTTCATTAATGATGTGATCTATAAGGGAAATGTTGTTTTCTTAGGACGCACGACCTTCAATAATGATAGTGCTGGATTTGCCGTCATTAAAACGGGCGCCGATCAAGTTCAAGTGATCTTTACGACACAGTTCACAACCTCACCAGTGGTCGTTGTCAGTCCAGACAAGAACGTGTTATTTGCTGTCACAAATGTAGATGAGCATGCATTTTGGATTCAGCTCAATCAAGTCACTAGTCAAGATATTCGTTTTTCTTGGACAGCTACCTCGGTAGATTCAGCAAGGACGTTTGAAAGTACAGCTTCTGGTGCGATCGTGCAACCGTCTCCAAGTCCGTTTCCACTGCCAACTCAATCAGCAACTCCGCAAATTGCGCCAAATCAACTTATGATCCCTAGCGCATCGTCTTTTCCAGTATCGAGTACCAGTACTGGCTCAGCGGCTTCTCCGTCTGCCAGCACAACTGCAACCCATTCAGGGACGGTAAATCCTTAGTAAATATTCCTTGACAATAAAATTCTGGCAGGCTACTCTAAGTTCATGTTGAAAAAAATTGCCGGACTTGCTCACTCTCTTCGTAAAGTACTGTTGCGACCCATGACAGTACTGCTTGTTTTTTTAGTAATTCTTTGCGTGAGTTTGGCATTTCTTTTTATTCAATATCGCAAAACCCAGGACAAGTTAAACCAATTGAGTAACACACAATCCAAGGAGGAAGTGCAAAGTTTACTGAAGACAGTCGGTAAATTGGTTGACCTCCCCTCAGAGGAGCAGCCGACAGTTGCCACCGTCACAGATCGAGAAAAACTACAAGACCAGCCCTTTTTTAATCGCTCTCAAAATGGAGATAAAGTCTTGATTTTTACAAATGCAAAACGAGCAGTGTTGTATCGACCTTCAATCAATAAAATTGTTGATATCACTTCGTTGAATACCACTCAAGAGACTGTTCAAACGACAAAAAAAGTCCTGGAACCTTTGAAGGTGTCACTTTATAATGGGACGCTTACAGCTGGGCTGACAAATAAAGCTGGTGAGACGATAAAAACGAGCTATCCGCAACTGACCGTTTCAGCAAAAGGGAATGCTGTTCGCAGCGATTATCTCCAGACACAAGTTGTGGATATTACCGGCAGCAATCTGCAGCTGGCACAACAACTCGCAACGACCTTTAACGGGAAAGTGACTGAGTTGCCTGAAGGGGAAGCAAAGCCAGATACGGAGCTGTTAATTATTTTGGCGAAGTAGCAATACGGTTCATTTAGCTTAAAAAAATTGACCACTGATGAAGAAGAAAAACTTTGACAAACTGGTACGTAAGGCAGTGGCTTAAAGAAAATTCGTCAACGTGTTGCCTCTTCACTCCACTATTCTCTTGTCTGTCCTATATGACTGTGCCACACGCTTGAATTTTGCCAAAGCATAGATAACTCCGTGACTCAAGCCGGCTGTGAAGATACCTTTGACGTAGACCATCAAAAAGGCCATTCTTTTGAGCTCCCTCATTCTTTGCAAAAGCTCTTTTTCTGGTAAAGAAATAATTTTTACAAAGAGATCTCCATTTTTTTTGAGGAGGCCACTTGCGATGAATGCATTCAAGATCGGCTCCAACATTGAGACATAGTCGGCTTTATTACTCTCAATTAATGTTTCAATTTTTCCTTTTTTTTCAATCCGAATGTCAGCTTTATAGCTGAGAGAGACATACATGTGGACGAGTTCTTCGTAAGAAAACTGTTGCTGCAAGAGTCCCATTGCAAACCATACTCCATCAATTCTTGCCATGTTCATCGCGCTTTCAATGGTGGAGGCTGTTTCTTCTTCAGTTTTATAAAGAGGGGAAAGTGCTACTTTTTGTATTCTACCGGCAACAAAGAGTCCAAAGGCACCCTCTCTTTCGCCAACTCCGTGCTTGAATGTTCCGTTGCACCCTTTAATAAAATTTCGAGTGGAAATAATCGCGAGTTTAAGTGGACGAATACGACCATCGTCTCCTTGGAAGCTGGAGTGGTAAAAGCTAAACCCAAACGTGTTTAAGAATGCATGCCAAGCGGCAACTCTTGGAGTCCCGTAATCCCTTTTATGAGTGATTAGATTTGCTTGATGGTATTTTTTGAGATTACGAACCACGACCATGACGTCAATCATGCTCGTTGGACTGGCATCGCCTGTGACCTGAGAACCATATCCAATCACATAATCTACATTGCCCTCACCAGCTCGTGTCAAAATTTCTGTAGCTAATGCAACCTTCATTTCAGTGCTTGGAAAGAACGCAGGTTCAACATGTATTTGGGACAGGTGCTGATTTTTTACATCAAGTTCGACAGAAATCACAAGTGCGAATGTACTTCATGAGTAAAAGATAGTCAATCATCTCGCATCGTTGGACTATCACTTCACTCGAGATCGAGAACTGCTTCTAAGTACAGTTGTTCATTATCTGGAGAATTCTCTACACCTCCAGATAAAACTCCCACTAACTCGTTTTTTGTGTTAATGGCGGCGGATCCACTCATTCCCACGGCTGCTTTTTCTCCACTCACTCGTTGAACTTTTATTCGTCCATTTGAGAACACTTCTAAAACAGTCACGATAATCTCAAAAGGGGTGTGCAATGCACCACGAAATCCCAAAATTATCAGTGTTTCACCGACCTTGGCTTCTGCTGCTGCTTCAAAACCAGTCTTCTGTAAATTGTCCACTGAGCGAGATAAATCAATTCTAGTAGGAAATTTTTTAAATGAAACTCGAGCTGATTCTCCATCAATTGGATCAATTAGGAGTGGATTTCCACGAGTGACGTGGTCCGGCCCGATTGCACGTCCACCATGTACAACGAGGTTGGAAAAACATCCATTCTCGTCTTGGGCGTAGAGTTGGCAGTATGGCGGTAATTCTCGAGTCATCTATACTTCATTCTACATCATTTCTTCCCTATACGATGGTTAAGGTTTCGCCTTACGCAGGATGTGTTTATGCGCGGTCGCCACAAAAAACCCCACCTATGAGACGGTGGGGTTTACACTAACTTTTTTCTTCCTAAGATACGAAGTATACATGGAAGGGATTATCTTGCGGCGACGGATAGTAGCGAATTTCAAACGACCCATCGATCAATGAAACAAGAAGGCACAGATATGGAGCAGTTACTTGCTCCCCAGTCTGTACACCCTGGACAGCATAGAGGGTACTTGCCATTGGCAGCCAAAAAACAGTCCCATCAATCGAGTTTGCAAATCCAACCTTGATTACTGGGACTGATGAACGAAGACACAGTTCAACCTGAGTCGTCGTTAAACTGTCGCCATCAGTTGGAAAGTAAGGAACAGCTTTTTCGTAGCTGACCCCAATGGTAGTGCTGACTTGTGGTGCACCGGACTGTCTACGGTTGTCTGCGACGGGGAGATCTTCAATATTAGTTGTTTGATTCTCGAGTGATAGCTGACGCAGCCACATGTCTGTCAGATAAAGAAACCCGCCTCTTTCCAAGATGAGGGGGGTTTGATTTCGCAACATTGAACTCAACGCGCTCAATGTTCTTTGATTATTATCTGACCCGAAGTAATCACAAAGATCTAATCGACTTGGTGGAGTGTTGCCACTCCACTCTTGAATGAAATTCAAGATCTTCCGTACGTTCTCTGAAACTCGCATCGTTTTACATCCTTTGAATGTGAAAAAAAAGTTGTGAAGGTGCGTGTAGGTGTTTAAACGAGGGGTTAGAAGTAGAGAACTAACTCTTGTTTAAATCCTGGCCCAATTTTACCATAAAAAATCAAAATATACATCTTAAATATGTATAAAGATGGAGGTTGTTCTTCCTCCTTACATTCTCTTTATTCTACCAAGTTTGGGCTTTCCACGACTTCTGCCTCCTTCAGGACTTTTCACGAGTAGGCTTCAAGCCTATACTGATTTCGTATGAAGCTTCGCTCAATGTTCAACATTGAATTTTTTATTCCTGCTTTTGTGCTGACGGGACTTGTTGTCGCAGGAGTATTTTTTTTTGCTGGCAATGGGATGGTTTCAAGCACTATTTTGGCAACAGTTCTTTTTTTGGGAGCCCTTCCATTTATGAAGGACATGGTATCAAGTCTTTTTCATCAAGAGTTTGGAATTGATTTGATTGCCGCTGTCGGAATACTTTCAAGTTTACTTCTGGGAGAGTACGTGGCCGGTTGTGTCATTTTACTGATGTTGTCTGGGGGAAGGACGCTGGAAACGTATGCGTTGAGCAGAGCCAGAAAAGAGTTGTCACAGCTCTTGTCAAGAGCGCCTACGCAAGCTCATCGGAAAAAAGGAAAAGAAATTGAAGATATTCCAGTTGAAGAAGTGGACGTACATAACTTGATTGTAGTGAAGCCAGGAGAGACTGTGCCAGTAGACGGCTTGGTGATTTCGGGAAAATCGATGGTTGATGAGTCCGCTTTGACAGGTGAGTCATTGCCAGTCGAAAAAGCTGAACACATGCACGTGATGAGTGGAAGTATGAACCTGGATGGCGTACTTGAGGTGCGAGCGTTAAAACCGAGTCGTGAAAGTCGTTACGAGCAAATTGTTCGATTGGTGAGAGAAGCAGAAGAACAAAAGGCGCCATTTGTGAGATTGGCAGACAAATACAGTGTGGGGTTTACCGCCATTGCCTTTCTAATTGCTGGCCTGGCCTGGTTTTTTTCTCAAGATCCGATCAGAGCGTTGGCAGTTTTAGTTGTGGCAACGCCGTGCCCGTTGATTTTGGCTGCACCAATTGCATTTGCTTCAGGAATCAGTCGAGCTGCAAAAAGAGGCATTATCATTAAGTATGGTGATGCAATGGAAAAGTTGGCTGGAGCCAAGTCTATTTTGTTTGATAAAACAGGCACATTGACCCTCGGTGTCCCCAAAGTAGTTCGCGTCACCGCACTTACAGGAGTAAAAGAGAAGGAGATTATCCAGCTAGCAGCTTCATTAGACCAACTTTCCATACATATTCTTGCACGCTCCTTAGTCAACTTTGCCAAAGAGTCTGAAACAGAGTTTTCCTTTCCGGAGAATTTTATCGAACATCTGGGCAATGGTGTCGAGGGCGAGATTCAGAATAAACGGTACTTCTTGGGCAAACTCACTTTTTTGCAAAATCAAGGCATTTCGTTTGCGAGCAAACTCAAACAACGACATGAGCAGGTTCAAGAATTAGGTGAGATTGCCATCTACCTGGCAGACGAAAAAAATATTTTAGGCGTGGTTTATTTTGCTGATCAAATCCGAGCCGATATGAAGTCTCAGTTTACGCTTCTCTCTCAATTTGTCTCTCAAGTGGTGATGGTCACTGGAGATAAACGAGCTGTAGCAGACAAGATTGCGACTGAAATCGGCATTCCTACTGTGAAAGCTGAGTGCCTACCAGAAGATAAGTTGCGAGAGGTCAAGCGTTTGCAAAAAACCTCCTCACCTGTGGTTATGGTTGGAGATGGTATTAATGATGCTCCTGCGTTGGCAGCAGCAGATGTAGGTATTGCATTAGGAAGTGGTAGTTCCACTGCAGCGCATGAAGCGGGGGATGTCATAATTGCGGTCGATTCATTCGATAGAGTAATTGAGGTGTTTCAAATTAGTAAAAGAGTGTTGTACATTGCCAAACAATGTATTTTTGTTGGGATTGGCTTAAGTGTTTTATTGATGGTACTTGCCGCCCTTGGTTACATTAAGCCAGTAGTAGGTGCAGCACTCCAAGAAGGAATAGACATCATTGTGATTCTGAATGCACTGAGAGTCCACACTGGAAGTACTGAAAAAACGAATGCAATCATGGCTACATAAACACAATCTTCATTACAGTGCCTTTTGGTCAATCCTGATATGATAGAGGAAATAATGCAAAAAAATACTTTGCTCAAATACCGTTTCTTTGCAAACAGTTATCAATATCTATTGAAGCCGTTTTTTTTCCTTCTTGATCCAGAAAAAGTTCATCTGAGCATGACAACTGCAGGAGCATTTTTGGGTGCTTCTCCATGGAGTAAATTCCTGATCAGGATCTGTTTTCAATATAAAAACCCCTGTTTGGAAAAGACAGTTGATGGCATCACGTTTCCCAACCCGGTTGGACTCGCTGCCGGATTCGACTATGAAGCAAAACTTCCACATATTTTACCAGAGCTAGGATTTGGATTCATGACTGTTGGTACCGTGACACTTCACCCGTATACAGGAAATCCAAAACCTCGATTGAAACGTTTCCCCAAATCTCAATCACTGCTCGTGAACAAAGGATTTAAAAGCTTGGGGGCAGTAGCCATTATTCAAAAATTAGCCAGACAACAATTTTCCTCCCCTTTGGGAATAAGTATTGGAAGTACAAATACATTTTTTTCATCTCAATCCGAACAAATTGAAGACATAAAAAAAACATTTCGTTTGTTTGAGACATCAAAAGTTCATCACCAATTTTATGAACTCAATATTAGCTGTCCAAACACGCAAGGAGGACAACCATTCACTACTCCAAGTCGGCTTCAGCAACTGCTCATTGAGATTGATCTTCTGCGTATTTCAAAACCGGTTTACATCAAAATGCCAATTGATCTGGGAGAAAGAGAAACACTTCAATTATTAAAAGTGGCTGAAAAGCATCACATTCAGGGCGTTATTTTTGGCAACCTGACCAAAGATAAATCAAATCCAGATGTACAAGCAGAAGATTTAAAACAATGGCAACGTTATGCAGGGAACTTGAGTGGCAAACCTACATGGAAAAGATCAAATGCGCTGATTTTCATGACAAAGAAGCACTTTAAATCGAGATTTACCATTATTGGAACAGGAGGAATTTTTTCTCCAGCAGACGCTCAAAAAAAGCTTGATCTTGGAGCAGACCTCGTCCAGTTGATAACGGGGATGATTTATCAGGGACCACAGCTCATTGGAGAGATCAACCTTCATCTAGCACAACGTCTTAGTCACAACTAAATTGCAGAATCACACAGTTTTTTAAGATCTGTGAGATGCATGATCTCAATGAAGTGGTCTTTTTTGGAAATAAAACCTGCTCGTTCTAATTTTTTCATCTGAATGCTGACATTTTCTCTAGTCAAGCCTACCCAGTCAGCGATATCTTGGTGCGTCAAAGCAATCTCGATGACGGTTTTTTCTCCAGCAGTCCTTGCGTGCTTTGAAAAGTACATGAGCAAGCTGGCAACTCGCTCGTAAGCTGGAATTGAGATGTTCTGTTTCATTCTATACACTAATCCGTCCATACCTTTAAGTACTTGAATCAGAAAGTGAAAGGAAATTTCTGGATGTTGCGAGAGGAAGTCAATAAATTGGCGACGAGGAATTCGGTACGCCTCGATTTTTGTGAGCGTTTCAAACTCGTAACTGGCATTTGTATCGGTGAGAGACATGAGTGAGATGCAAGACTTTTCGTAGAAGACGTGGATCGTGAGTGAGTCGCCAGAGACATCCGTTTGCGTCATCTTGACGCAGCCAGTTTTGATAAACAAAAAGTGATCAGGAATTTTTTGAAGATGAAATAAGAATTCACCAGCCGGGAAAGAAACAAGTGGAAAATGAGCCGCAAATACTTCAATCGTACGCTGCGATTGCGCCATTTTTGTGATTTCCATTACTGAGTTTGCCATATGTTCCAGGTTACACTACACTTAAATTATAACGCTCTTCCCTAAATATGTCAGAGCGGATCAAAGGATTTTCATGCGATGTACCTTTAAAGTTTCAATTGTTGGAGTTGGGAAAGTTGGAGCTACGGCCGCATATGCATTACTTCTCGATGGCTCTGTCACAGATTTGGTATTGGTGGCGCATGATGTAGAGAAAGCAAACGGTGAGCGAGACGATCTAGAGCAGTGTTTGCCTTTTTTACAACATACCAACGTTTCTGTGACCGATGACTACTCGCAGATTGGCGGCTCTGAGTTGACCATCGTGACGGCAGGGGCGGCGCAACAACCCGGTGAAGATCGGTTGAGTTTACTCCAAAAAAATCTTGCTCTTTTTTCAGATATTATTCCCAAAATTAAAGAAGCCAATCCTAGAGGGGCGATTTTAATCGTGACCAACCCAGTTGATATTCTGACCTACCATTGCTACCAAGTGGCTGAGTTTAAGCCGGGACAGGTGTTTGGGAGCGGTACTGTCCTCGATACTGCTCGCTTTCGGGAAGAGTTGTCAAAACTCTTTGGGGTGAACCCCAGAAGTATTCACGCATATGTACTCGGAGAACATGGCGATAGCTCATTTCCACTCTTATCTTCAGCGAATATTGGCGGTCAACTCCTGAGCACTTTTCCAGAATATTCAGAGAAAAAAGTGCTAGAAGCGTATCAGCATGCAAAGAATGCGGCCTACACTATTATTCAAACTAAAGGTGCGACATACTACGCCATTGCCACAGTCATTATGAGTATCGTTAAAAGCATTTATGCAGATGCCAAAACAGTTCTTCCCGTCTCTATTCCATTAAAGAATTATTATAGTCAGTCAGATGTGGCTTTAAGCGTGCCTTGTATTGTGGGAGCCAATGGAGCGGAAAAAACGTTGACAACCCCGCTATCACCAGAAGAGTCTCAACAGTTGTCTCATAGCGGAGAGGTGTTGCGAGCAGCGTATCAACAAGCGCAAAAAAAGTGAGGAAAAATGAAGATAAAAATTATTTACGAAACCGAAACGGGGACGACTCAGTATGTGGCTGAAGTGATGCAAAAAAAGTTGATGAGTTTAGGGCACATGGTTGAAGTTCACAGCATTCATTTTCAGGGTATGGAACCTCATATTAATGACTATGACGTGTTGCTGTTTGGTAGCCCAACATATGAGGAAGGTAGGCTAGAAAACTCGATGCAAGAATTCATTAATCAGTTTAATGGCGAGCTGAGCCATCGAAAAAACGCTGTTTTTGGTCTAGGAAGTAGGTCATACACTTTTTTTTGTAACTCGGTCAATATTTTGGAAGAATGGGTTCAGAAAAGAGGAGGAACATTACTGTTACCCTCGCTTAGGATTGATGGATTTCCTGAAGATCTTACTCAAATAGAGAAGTGGGTGAGCGAACTCAATGCTCTTTTATAGTAGAGGCATCAGGCTAATTTGAATCCACTTTTCCTCATCTTTTCAACTTGCATCATCACCATGCCTTGAATGAGGTCGAGGACAACCGCCAAAAGAACAACTACTAGCCAGTTGGAAACGCCTAAACCAAAAAATTCAGATTTGCGAGTGACCAACCAAATCCCGACCCCGTTGATGAAAAAGTACACACCCGTCATTTCTGCTGGAGATAGAAGAGTTCCACGGCGATTTTCCCATTCGGTCAGAAATGGCATGAGTAAAATAGTGAACAGAGTTAACGCAGAACCGCTCAGAAGAATTGCCCACAGTCGAGGAATATTTAACGTACCAAGCACAATTTGTGACGGGAAGAACATGTTACCTAGATGAAAAACGACAAAATTGATGACTGCCACAGCCACAAAAGAAATGAAGAACATCATTCCTGAATTTTGTTTGGTGACACTATTGATTTCTTTTGGCATAAGGCTCTTTTTTAATGTTCTTGATATCTAAAGAATAGCACAAAAGTGCGAAAGAAGGCAGGGATCATGAGAAAACTCAAGATCCCTGCTGTGAAAGCGAGCATTACACTTTCTGGAGAAGCCCTACCACTTCAGTGCTGAAAGAGTACGGCCGGACGTCAGTGAGTCGTTTTGCCAGTTTCACTGACAGGTTGCAGGATGTTCCTTCCCGTAAGAGCTGTTGCTCAAAAATGCCCGTCAAAATTCCAACGACCGCGTCTTCTGCAGAGTTTAGTTCCTGATGACTTTCTAGTTTGACAAGGAGTTTCATCATGTCCCTTATCAATGAGTTCAGTAAGTTGATAGTGACATCAGTGGGAATACGATCATTGAGTAGTCGCTCAATAAGTGTCCTCCCGTCTGATGTACTATCTTTAAGTCCAAGTTTATCAATGTACTGACCACGAGTCAGTCTAGGGTTGATATTACCCGTCTGAGCACGGCTCACGTCGTTGGCAAGCTTTTCGAGTAAGGTCGCATCTTGGCCCTGTTGGTCCTGAGGATCTTCATCGGTTGTGCTTAGAATCAGACTAAGAATACGGGCAATATCATACATTTCATCCGGTATTGGGAGAGCATCACTGAACTGATCGACAGCGGCCGACACAATTATTAGAAGATGAAGCTGATTGAAGATACCAATCACTCCACGAACTTGCTTGTTAAGAGCAAGAGTATTCTCATCGTCTCCTGCCCTGTCTTCCCCATCGCCGAGTAACGGTATTAATGCTATGCCAAGTTGATTTAACAACTCGACAAAATCTGGACTGTTCACGATTTCCACCTCACTTGTACAAGAAGTTAAAAGTCAAAATGTATCGTCTGCTCGCTTTTTTAAGGTGCATCTAGCGAGACCTATTGAAACAAAAGGTACGCATCGATACATTTCTATTATACATTGAAAAAATGCAGACGAGTCAACTATTAAAAGGATAAATAATGCAAAAGTGTTTTTTCCTTCACTTTCTTTCACAAAAATCAATCAATCCTTGTTATACTGTGAACTCATGACGACCAAATCACCCATTTTGATCAGTCTCTTCTTAGGCACAATTCTCTCTATTGTTGGTCTTTCACTCCTGACTAAAAAAACCTTATTTGCTTCAAACTCTTCATCACCAAAGGACACTTCTGCTGCGCAGACAAACTCAGTTATCTCTACTTCTTTTGACACTACCAACTTAAAAACGGAAGATGAATGGAAAAAGATGCTGACTCCAGAACAGTACGTCGTACTTCGCCTAGCGGGAACAGAGCGTCCCTTTACAGGTGTTTTACTACATGAGTCGAGGAAAGGAACGTATTATAGTGTGGGATGTGATAAACCACTTTTCACTTCAGAGCAGAAGTATGACTCAGGCACTGGTTGGCCAAGTTTTTGGGCGCCAATCACGAAAGATGCAGTTGTAATCCGAGATGATAGAAGTATTCCTTTTGAATCGAGGACGGAAGTTTTGGATCCTTGTGGCAATCACTTAGGACACTTGTTTGACGATGGCCCTCAGCCTACGGGATTTCGTTACTGCATGAATTCGGTTGCACTCAGGTTTGTACCTGACGAAAAACAACCTTAATTACTATTTAGAGGAAGGTCATCTATGAAAATTGCAATTTTGGGAACAGGGATGGTGGGAAGAGCTCATGCTGAAAAGCTGAGCCAAATCGGTCACGAAGTGATGTTTGGTACCCAAGATGTAGAAAAAACACTGCACAGTGAGGCACCAGATGCAATGGGAAACCCCGGCTTCTCAAGTTGGTACTCGGCCCACAGTCAGATCAAAGTGGCGTCATTTGCAGTTGCAGCCGAATATGGAGAACTCATCATTGAAGCTCTGAACGGCCAGGTCGCTGTTTCTGTTTTGACCCGTATTTCAGATCAGCTGGCAGGTAAAATTTTGATTGATATTGCCAATTCGTTAGACTTCTCAAAAGGAATGCCGCCTTCTCTGAGTGTCTGCAATACTGATTCGTTGGGCGAACAAATTCAAAAAGCTTTACCTCAGACAAAAGTAGTCAAGACACTTAATACAGTTACAGCGATGATCCAAGCTAATCCATTGGATTTGGCAAATGGAGACCACCATATTTTTATGAGTGGCAATGACGAGGCAGCCAAAAAACAAGTCACTCAACTTTTACAAGAATGGTATGGGTGGCGCCTGATTTTGGATTTGGGAGACATGACTACCGCTCGCGGGACTGAGATGTACTTGCCACTTTGGCTGAGTATTTTTGGCAAAGTTCAAAATCCATTGTTTAGTATTAAAGTTATTGTAGAAGAAAAGAAGTAGATACATGCAAATACAATTCTTGGGTGCTGCTGGAGTGGTCACAGGTTCGTGTTATGTGTTGACTGGAGAATCAGGTCAAACTGTCATGATTGACTGTGGTCTGTTTCAGGGAACTGCTGAAATTGAAAAAAATAATTTTAGTCCAATCGAGTGTGACTGCACTCAACTCTCTGGGATTATTTTGACCCACGCACATTTGGATCACTGTGGTCGTTTGCCCACACTGTTGGCCCAAGGGTTTCATCAGGATGTGTGGATGACTCCAGCAACTCGAGATATTACAGAAATTTCTCTGTACGATGCAGCCAAAATCAATGCACAAGATCATCCAGAACATCCTCTTTATGAAGAAAAAGATGTAACTGATATTTTAAATCGAGTGAAAACGATAGAGTATGACCAACCGTTTTCTATTGGAAATTTTTCTATCACCTTTAGGGATGCAGGACACATTTTAGGCTCTGCTATGGTAGAGATTATTGACCAAAGTGCAACGAGTCAGCTAAAAAAAGTTGTTTTCAGTGGAGATTTGGGGAACACTCCGCAAGATTTAATCTGTCCAACGGCAGTCATCAACTCCGGAGATGTCGTCGTCATGGAGTCTACCTATGGCGATCGCGTCCATCCTATCGAAGATTCAGCGGCTGTCTTACAATCAGAAATCCAGGCAGTGGAAGCAAATAGTGGCACTTTGTTGATTCCGTGTTTCTCGATTGAGCGATCTCAAGAGTTATTGCATTTATGTGTTCACTTGAAAAAAGAGGGCAGAATAAAAGAAGGGACACCAATTTATTTTGACAGTCCAATGGCAGAAAAAGTAACGGCGGTTTTTGAACAGTACCCCCAACTATACAATGAAGAGCTGAAACATGAGGCGAAACATGGTACGCCATTCCACTTTCCTGGACTACGAGTTGTGATGAACCAGGATGTACGGGCTGAGATGAACGGTGTAGAAGGTGCTAAAGTGATTGTAGCAGGCAGTGGCATGATGAATGGTGGTCGAATTGTATCTCATGCTCAGCGCTACTTGCCACTAGCTACGACGAGATTATTGTTTGTGGGTTATCAATCTGAAGCTACTCTCGGCAGATCAATCCTTGAAGGTCAAAAAAGTGTCAAAATAAAGGGAGAGTTCATTCAGGTGAACGCAACAGTCAATCAAACCCACTCGATGAGCTCTCATGCGGATCAACCGAAACTCTTAAACTGGTTAGCTAGAATCGAAGGGGTCAAAAAAGTCTTTTTAACCCACGGGGAAGATGTTTCTAGACAAGCATTGGCTGCCAAAATTCAATCAGAACTGCATATTTCTGAGGTGATCCTACCCAAGCCAAATCAAGTTATTTTGATGATTGTATAGGCAACTTTTCCATTGGGCGTTTCCACATGTACGTCTTCTCCCACTCCTCTTCCCATGAGCGCACTGCCAATTGGACTTTCTAAGGAAAGTTTACGAAGGGATAAATTTGATTCGTGCATGCTGACTATGGTAAAAGCGATCTCTTTTTTCCCTTGTAAAAGGGTAACCGTCGATCCAAATCCTACAACAAGCGCATTTGTCTGCTTTTGAACAACTTGGCCGTTTTTGAGTAGATGTCGCAATTGGGCGAGTTGACGATTAAGCGAACCGAGTTCAAATTTGGCATAAATGTAGGCGCCATTTTCTGATAAGTCACCCATCTCACGTGCAGTTTGCAGTCTAATCATCACCTCTTTACGTTCATTGGAAAGTCGATCCACATCTATTTGCAGTTGTTGATACGCCTCAAGCGTAAAAGGAATAACTGGAACTGGATCAGGAAGTATTTGACGCATATTTTTTCTTTTGGATATTTTGTGAAAGCCGAGTTTCTCTAAAAGCACAGCTTGCAACAGCTAGACCTAGACCCAGTAAACTTCCGCCAACTACATCAGTTGTCCAGTGTTCACCAAGAGAAACTCTTGAGATGAGCATAATAGCACAGAATGAACCAGTTGCGGAAAACGCAACTATTTTCTGCGTTCTGGTTTTTGCTGTTTCGTAGAGAAAAAGAAACCAAACGTACACCACAAAAGCGGTTCTGTAAGAGTGACCAGATGGATAAGAGTGAAGCGTGTGGATGTATCCAGTGGGAAGTGAGAATCCGAGATCGTAACGGGAAAAGAGATGCGGTGGACCACTGTGGATGAGAAATGTCTTGCCAATAACCTCAATAAAAAGTCCAAAAGCATAGGAGAAGAAAATGACGAGACTCCGCCACTTATAATACACAAGTGCGGGAAAAAGTAAAAATAAGCTGATGATTTCCGCTGAGCCGATTAGACTAAATAGTGAGAAGCCCGTATCAAAAGAATCAGAGATGTGATCTTGTAATTTTACGGTGATGCTCAAATCAAGATGTTGGAAAAGATTTTGTTCGACAAGCAAAGAAAAGACAACAAAAAGACACAATATGATGCTAGCAAAAAAGAGTTCCCTGCGTTTCATGTTGGTATCGTCTCTTATTTCGACTCAAAATGCAAATTTCCTGATCCTCACAGTGGCCAAATTTGCTATGATGTGGTATGTCTTTTCGAGAAGCCGTGTATAGCTTGATTCGTGAAATTCCAGAAGGAAAAGTTGCCACATATGGGCAGGTAGCAGAGCTTGTGGGGAGCCCTGGAGCGGCTCGGGCGGTAGGTATGTGCATGAAGACAAACCCAGATGCGCCGAGAACTCCTTGTCATCGAATTGTCGCCTCGGACGGTAAGCTAACAGGTTACTCAGTAGGAGAAGGTCTTAAAACAAAAAAAGAACTGCTCTTAAAAGAGGGAGTCCTTTTCAAAGGGAATAGAGTTGATGTAGAGAGATCCTTGTGGCAACCCAATTGAAGGAAAGAATAATGAAGAAAAAGTTGTCCGGACCAAGTTTAATTGGTCTGTTAAAACCCTATCGCTTTTACATTGCTTTATTGATTTTCTTTGCTTTTTTAAGCAACGGGCTGAATCTATTTTTACCAAAAATCACTGCTGCAGCCATTGACTCTTTTAGTCGTGGGCAATTTGAATTCCTCACTTTGGTGGTGCAGTTTTCTGCTGCCTCATTCACCATTCTCGTTTTGCTCTATGTACAGCATATTGCTCAGACTTATGCTTCAGAAAAAGTTGCCAAAGACTTAAGAGAACAAGTTGTCGCTAAAATTTCTCGCCAAGACTATGCGTACATTCAATCTGCATCACCAGCAAGGCTTCTGACAAATTTGACCTCAGACATCGACGCAGTCAAGTTATTTGTTTCACAGGCCATTGTCTCAATTGTCTCCTCGATTTTCTTAATTATCGGCGCAAGTGTTTTACTCCTGATGATTAATTGGCGATTGGCCTTGATTGTGCTCCTGATTTTGCCCGTTATTGCAGCCACCTTTATGATTCTTTTTTCTCAAATAGGCGCACTCTTTAAAAGAAGTCAAGAAACAATCGATTGGCTAAATAAGGTTATAAACGAAAGTATCTTGGGTGCTGGATTAATTCGAATTCTCAACTCTCAGCAGCCAGAATTTCAAAAGTTCTTAGCCGCAAATATGGAAGCACGAAGCATCGGGTACAGTATTCTCCAGCTCTTTGCGAGTTTAATCCCAATCATTACATTCGTAGCGAGTATGGCTACTCTTTCTATTTTAGCTGTAGGAGGACGGTTTGTGATTGACGAATCGATGAGTTTGGGCAACTTCACTGCTTTCTTGAGCTATCTTTCAATGTTAATTTTTCCAATTGTGTTGATCGGTTTTATGAGCAGCGTGATTAGAAGAGCAACAGCCTCCTATAAAAGAGTTTCGGAAGTTCTCAACATTCCGGAACAAAAACCCTCAAGTGAAGAAATGGCTCATTTATCAGGAAAAATTGAAATAAAAGAAGTAACCGTAAAGTATGGTGACAAACCCACCCTAAAAAACATTTCTTTTACGATCAAGGCTGGATCCAGAGTTGCGATCATCGGTCCGACAGCAGCAGGGAAGACGCAGCTACTTTACCTTTTGATCGGTTTAACTCGTCCCACGACTGGAAGTATTCTCTATGATGACAAGTCTCTGGAAACATATGACCAACAGTCGATTTATGACCAAATAGGTTTTGTATTTCAAGACAGCATTATTTTTAACATGAGTTTGCGGGAGAATATAGCCTTTAGCACTACCGTAACTGATCAAGATTTAGAAAAAGCCATCTCCACCGCCGAGTTGATGGACTTCATCAACGCTTTGCCAGATAAACTAGATACTGTGGTGGCTGAAAGAGGCTCGAGCTTATCTGGCGGTCAAAAACAGCGGATTATGCTGGCCCGCGCCTTGGCAGTGAACCCAAAAATTTTATTGCTCGATGATTTTACCGCAAGAGTCGATAGTAAAACGGAGCAAAAAATTGTGAAAAACATTGCCAAAAATTACCCTGATCTGACTTTGTTGTCAGTAACTCAAAAAATCGCTTCTGTAGAACAGTATCAAGAAATTATTTTGCTTATGGAGGGAGAGCTTTTAGCAAAAGGATCACATGTACAGTTGTTGAAATCATCTCCTGAGTATGTCCAAATATTCAACTCTCAAAAAAGTACAAATCGCTAGGAACTTCATTCTGAGTAACTCTTCCAATAAAAAAGACAAGCATGTGCTCACCATAATGACTTCGTTGAGGGAAGCACCCGTTTTTTTAGACAGTTTTTCTCAGACGCTCAAAGTGTAGTCTGAATTGTTTTGGCAGCATTCTTAAGGTGGTGTGAAAACAAGAAAAAGTTAAAGATCATTGGAGATAATTCTGCGCTTGCTATTGTGTTATTAAGTTATTAGAATCTAGACTCTAGTGCCAGTCACTAGTTTTTTTTTGCCAAATTCATCCGTACTTCTTTGCCAAATTGGTAAAGATGTCTTTTTTTCTCTTTCAAATCCCGCTCAAGCCGGGATTTTTTTCGCCTTGATTATTCTATTTCAAGTAACTAAAGGGTTATTATGAGAGCCTATCTTTATTTAGAGGACGGAAGCATTTTTGAAGGGAGTCATTTTGGCGCCGAAGTAGAAACAGATGGAGAAGTAGTTTTCTCGACAGGAATGACTGGGTACGAGCAAAGTCTGACAGATCCATCATTTGCCGGTCAAATCCTGGTTTTCACTTTTCCACTAATTGGCAACTACGGTGTCCCAAAACCAATTCTCCGAGATAAACATCTGATGGAAAACTTCGAATCTGAGAAGATTTGGGTTCAAGGAGTTGTAGTTGGCGATGTAACTCATAGGCCTTCTCACTATCAGTCCAATGGATCTTTTGATTCGTGGTTACAGAAAAACAGCATTCCTGGAATTACAGGAATTGACACTAGAGCGTTAACTCAGAAATTACGGGAGTCTGGAACTTTACGTGGCAAGATTTCCCTCAAAAAGAAGAATCCAATTTGGACAACGTCACAAATAAACTGGGTCCAGCGAGCAAGTATTAAAACTCCTATTCGCTACAAGGCAGATAAAGATCTAACGAATGGTAAAACAATTGCTGTAATTGACTGCGGTGTAAAGCATGGAATTTTGCGGGCGCTACTTAATCGAGGTTTTGGTATTATCCGAATTCCTTGGAATCTAAATCCGTTGTCGTTAAAAGAAAAATTTGATGGAGTGCTCTGCTCTAATGGCCCCGGTGATCCCAAAAACTGTGCGGAAACTGTCACGAATATCCAATCTGTTTTGGCTGCCAAAGTTCCTTTTTTAGGTATTTGCTTAGGTCATCAACTCTTTGCCTTAGCTTCCGGGGCAGATACATTTAAATTGCCGTATGGTCATCGAGGTTTAAATCAACCTTGCCAGGATGTTTTTACCAAACAAGCCTACTTAACCTCTCAAAATCATGGGTACGCAGTGAAACGAGTAAGTATCCCTGAAAGCTGCGAAGAATGGTTTATTAGTTTGAATGACGATACGAATGAGGGTTTGCGTAGCAAGACGCAGAAGGCGTGGAGTATTCAGTTTCATCCGGAAGGTGAGCCGGGTCCATTTGATACAGATTGGATATTTGAGGTATTGAAATGAAAGCGATCATGAAAAAAGCAATGAATACGGTGCTACTTCTTGGTTCTGGAGCGCTGAAGATTGGAGAAGCCGGAGAGTTTGACTACTCAGGAACTCAGGCAATCAAAGCCTTAAAAGAAGAAGGTAATAGAATCATTCTCATTAATCCGAATGTCGCCACCATTCAAACCTCAGAAGGATTGGCTGACGAGATTTATTTTTTACCAGTGACTCCTTATTTTGTTGAAAAAGTTATTGCAAAAGAAAAACCGCAAGGAATCTTACTTTCATTTGGTGGCCAGACAGCACTAAACTGTGGTATGGAGTTATTTCATTCAGGTGTATTGACCAAGTACTCAGTTAAGGTTTTGGGAACTCCAGTTCAAGCGATTGTGGATACGGAAGATCGTGAGAAATTTGCTGCCCGTTTAAGTAAAATTGGTTTGAAAACTGCAAAAGGAAAGACCGTTCACTCAGTTGAGAAAGGAATGGAGTACGCCGTTGAACTTGGGTATCCAGTGATGTTAAGAACAGGATTTGCTTTGGGTGGAGCTGGGTCCGGTGTGGCCAAAACAGCAGAAGCCTTGCAGGCACTTTTGAAAAAAGCATTTGCTACTTCACCACAAGTGATTGTTGAGGAGTCGTTGGCAGGATGGAAAGAAATTGAGTACGAGGTTGTACGTGACCAAGCTAACAACTGTATTACTGTCTGTAATATGGAAAACATTGATCCCGTCGGAATTCACACCGGTGAATCAATCGTTGTCGCCCCATCACAAACTTTAAATAATAAAGAGTATTTCTTATTGAGACAGGTTGCGATGGATGCGATTCGAGAGTTAAAAATTGTGGGTGAGTGTAATATTCAGTACGCATTGAATCCAAAAAACAGCGACTACAGAATTATAGAGGTCAATGCTCGCCTTTCTCGTTCATCTGCGTTGGCTTCCAAAGCGACCGGGTATCCATTGGCGTATATTGCAGCTAAACTAGCGCTCGGAAAAACGTTGCCAGAACTACGGAACTTAGTGACCAAAAAAACTTCGGCTTTCTTTGAGCCAGCCCTTGATTATGTGGTGGTAAAAATGCCTCGCTGGGACTTAGATAAATACTCTCACGCAGTGACTGAAATTGGTAGTGAAATGAAAAGTGTGGGTGAAGTTATGGCGATTGGGAGAACATTTGAAGAAGCCATCCAAAAGGGCACCCGAATGCTGAATGATGGGTACCAGGGAGTGATCGACACACATTTTGCCGCTGATTCAAAAGCTGAACTGCTACAAAAATTACACGTTCCAAATAGTATCCGTTTATTGACTATTTGCTCTGCGTTAAGAGCTGGTATTTCAGTACGTACCGTTGCTGAAATTACGCAGATAGATACATGGTTTTTAGAAAAACTGCAATCGATTATTGAAACATACAAGAAAATTCAACAGCAGCCGAATCTTGCTCCAGAATTGTTTTTGGAAGCCAAGAGAAAAGGTTTTTCTGATAAGCAGATTGCGGACTTGATTGGGAAGACGGAAGAGCAAGTGAGAGTAAAACGTAAAAAATTAGGAATTCTTCCGGTGGTTAAGCGAATTGATACACTGGCCGGGGAGTTTCCTGCACAAACAAATTATCTCTACTTCACGTACTCAGCCACTCACGCTGATCACACGGCAAACCCTGAGGAAAGAAAGGCAATCGTGATTGGTGGTGGACCATATTCAATTGGTACATCTGTGGAATTTGATTGGTGCGCGGTAAATACAATTTTGACTCTCAAAAAAAATGGAGTTAGTTCTGTGATGGTGAACTGTAATCCAGAGACAGTGTCAACTGATTACGACAACTCAGACTATCTTTACTTTGAGGCGCTCTGTTTGGAACAAATTCTGGATATTTATGATATTGAACAGTCACCGTTTATTCTATCTGTTGGAGGTCAAATTCCAAACAATTTGGCACAAAAATTACACGCCCATGGTGTGCCAATCTTAGGTACAGCAGCAGAGGATATTCAGCGTGCGGAAGATAGACAGTTATTTAGTGCCCTGCTGGATCGGTTAAAAATTGTGCAACCAGCTTGGTGTGAAGCAAATAATGCAAAAAAAGCGTTGGCCTTGGCTCGGGAAATTGGTTATCCTATTTTGGTCCGACCATCTTTTGTTCTTTCTGGAAAAGCCATGAGTGTGTTGAAGTCCGAACAGGATTTAGAAAATTATATGGAACGCAATCAACTTGATTTAAGAGAGCATCCTTTAGTCATGAGCTACTTTCTGAACACTGCTCGTGAGTGTGACTACGATGGAGTGGCGCAAAACGGTGTTGTTGTTCGATCAGCTTTATCTGAGCATCTAGAAGCAGGTGGTGTTCACTCTGGGGATTCAACTCTAGCTTTACCGTCAATAACTCTGTCCGATCATATTAAGCATCAGATTCAAAAGTCAGTTGAAGATATTGTAAGGACGCTCCATGTAAATGGGCCTTTTAACATTCAGTTCCTGATTGATGATGATGTCCCGTATGTGATTGAATGTAATTTGCGTGCCTCAAGAAGCATGCCTTTTGTGAGTAAAGTACTCAGACAGAACTTTATTGAGAGCGCCACGGAAATTATATTAAACAAAAAATTGTCCCCAATTCCAATGCAGCAGCTGCCGTATCAAGCAGTAAAAGTTCCCCAGTTTTCTTTTTTGAAACTGAGAGGAAGTGATCCAATTTTGCGAGTGGAAATGGCATCTACAGGTGAAGTTGCTGCGTTTGGCAGAGATATTTACGATGCCTATTTAAAAGGATTACTATCGACCAATGTGAAGCTACCACAAAAGAAAGCCGTGTTGGTAAGTTTAGGTGGAGCGAGAAATAAATTAAACTTTGTTGAAAGTTGCCGATTACTGATGAACCTTGGTTACACAATCTACGCCACTTCAGGTACGTTTTTGTTCTTAAGAGAAAATCGGATTACCACGATTCAAATTAGTAAGATTCAAGAATGTAAACATCCCGACGTGACAGACTTGATGATGAATCATGAAATTGATTTTGCCGTGGTTGTTCCAAGATCACATAAAAATTCAACACCAAAGAAAACCAAAAATGGGTATACAGATGGATATATTATGCGGCGATTAGCGGTAGATTTTGGTATTCCAGTTTTTGCATCAACAGATAATGCCAGATACTTTATTGAAGCAGTTGGCAAATATAAACAGGAAGATTTAGAAGTAAAATCTTGGCGCGAATATGTTACACAATTATAAAATAATTAAAGGAACCCATGCTCAAAAATAATTTTTTCCAACAGGATATTTTGACTGCTGATCAATTTACTCATGCTGATCTTCAACTAATTCTTGAATGTGGGAAGAAAATGAAAAAAATTGTCGAGACAAAAGGGTCGACAGATATTTTAAAGGGCAAGTTAATGACTGCTCTTTTTTATGAGCCTTCTAGCAGAACCTTTGGTTCTTTTATAGCCGCCATGCAAAGACTTGGTGGAAGTTTTATTCCACTTCAAGGAGTGAGTTACTCATCAGTAAGTAAAGGTGAAACGTTGGCAGATACAATTCGGACATTTGCATGCTACTCAGATATAGTAGTGATTCGTCATCCTGATCTTGGCTCCGCTCGGATTGCTGCAGATTTTTCTGAAAAGCCAATCATTAATGCAGGGGATGGAGTTGGAGAGCATCCTTCTCAAGCCTTATTAGATTTTTTTACGATCAGCGATCATTTTCAGTCCCCGGAGAGTTTGACGGTCACAATGGTTGGTGACTTACTTAATGGTCGGACAGTTCACTCTTTATCCAAGCTCCTTTCTCTGTACAAGTCAATGAAAATCAACCTAGTCTCACCTGACATTTTGCGTTTACCAAGTGGCTTATTAGAAAAGTTACGAGAACGGGGAGTCATAATTCATGAAAGTACTACCTTGGATGATGTCTTACATGAAACGGATGTGTTGTACGTTACCCGAGTTCAAAAAGAGCGATTTACAGATCTTGATCTATATGAAAAACTAAAGGATGATTACATTATCACACCAGCTTTACTGAAGAGAGCTAAAAAATCTGCTATCATCATGCACCCATTACCAAGAGTTGGAGAAATTACGATGGATGTTGATTTAGATAAACGTGCCGTCTACATTACAGAACAGATGAGAAATGGGATGTATGTCAGAATGGCTTTACTAGCCCTCATTTTACAAAAAGAAGGAGTGTAGTCAGCCTATGTCACTCATTAAACTTCCAGGATTAATTGACCCCCACGTTCACTTGCGAGAACCAGGCGCAACTCAGAAAGAAGATTTTCTGACTGGTAGTAGAGCTGCCGTTAAAGGTGGCTTTACTTTTATCATTGACATGCCAAATAACCCCTATCCGACTATCACGATGGAGCGTTTGAGGGAAAAAATTGAGTTAGCCAAAAAAGCTGTTTGTGGGGTTGGCTTTCACTATGGCACAAACGGTCTGAATACAGCCTCATTTGCTGAAGCAGCAGTTCACCCTAGTGTTTTTGGTTTGAAATTATACTGTAATCATACTACTGGGGAAATGCTGTTGGAAAATCCAGTTCTGGTAGAAAAAGTTTTTTCAACATGGCCCGTTGGTAAACCAATTCTGGTTCATGCAGAAGGTGACCAGTTGAAAATGACAATTGATTATGCCCTGAAGCATGGTCAAAGACTACATGTCTGTCATATTACACAAGCTGATGAAGTTGTGATGGTTCGTCATGCAAAAGCTGAAGGTCAACAGATTACTGCCGGGGTGTGTCCTCATCACTTATATATGACTGGGGCCGATCGAGAAAAAATGGGGAGTTGGGCAACAATGAAACCGCCACTTGGCACTCAGGCGGATCAGGATGAATTGTGGAACGGGCTCAATGATGGCACAATTGATATTGTGGAGACAGATCATGCTCCTCACACGATTGAAGAAAAAAAAAGACAACCCGCTCCGTTTGGTGTGCCAGGACTAGAAACAGCAGTCGGACTAATGTTTAAAGCAGTTCACGATGGAAAATTTCCTTTAGAAAAAATTCAGGCTGTCATGCATGACAATGCTCAGAAAATCTTTGCAATTCTAGAGTATGCAGATACCTATATAGAACTTGATCCAGAGAAAACTTGGAAGGTTGGGGCATCTGGATATGAGTCAAAGTGTGGCTGGTCTCCGTTTGATGGTTGGGAACTGTATGGTGCAGTTGAAAAAGTTGTTTTACAAGGAAAAATACTGATTGAAGCTGGCAAACTTGTTGAATAATTGATAATAAAATGAAAAGGAACCCATGTTAAAAACGCCATTTTATGATCCAAAAAAATCATACGATGAAAACTATGAGCAGGGTCCGTTTGGAGATTTTACGCAAGTCATTTTTAAATCGACTGACAGAGCAGGTGAGCCAAAATATTCCTTTTTAGGTCAGCCGGTTTATTTGCCTTTTGGAATCCCGGCGGGGCCTCTTTTAAATAGCCGCTTCACTAGTGCTGCTTTTAAAAAAGGGTTCGATATTTGCGTTTATAAAACTGTTCGAGCAAAAAGTCACCCTTGCCACCCATGGCCGAATGTTCTGGCTGCTCATTTTAATGGTGACTTAACATTAGAAGAGGCCTCTAAAAACATTGTGGCAGACACCGACTACACTGAACCACTCTCAATTACAAACTCCTTCGGTGTGCCATCAAAACCAGTTGAGGAATGGCAAGATGATATCAAACAGGCGCTCTCTCATGTGAGCAAAGGCCAAGTCTTAATAGCAAGCTTTCAAGGCACTAGTGATGGCAGTGGAGATTTCGAAAAGTATGTAACTGACTTTGTATTAGCTGCCAAATTAGTCAAAGAAGCTGGAGCAAAAATTCTTGAAGCAAATTTGAGTTGTCCAAATGAAGGAAAAACTGACTTGTTGTGTTTTGACATTCCCAGAACAAAAGCTATCGCTGAAAGAATTAAAGCTGAAGTTGGTACTACACCACTCATTTTAAAAATTGCCTATATGGATGAGAAACTATTACGTGAATTCGTGCAAGAGTTAGGGAATGTAGTGCAAGCTTTTTCAGCAATTAATACGATTGCAGCAACTATTGTGGACAGTGAAGGAAAACAGGCACTTCCTGGTGAAGGACGTGCCAGAAGTGGAGTCTGTGGGGCTGGAATTAAGTGGGCAGGAATGGAGATGGTGAGTCGTCTTGTTGCTCTGAGAAAAGAATTTAATATGAACTATGAAATTATCGGCGTAGGAGGTGTATTAAACGCTGAAGACTATCAAGCATATAGGGACAGTGGAGCTGATGCAGTTATGAGTGCAACCGGTGCTATGTGGAATCCTGAACTAGCAGAAGAAATATATCAACAAAAAACCTAACTAAAGGAATGCATGAATATGAATAAATCAGTGGCTCAAGCACTCTTGGAGATCAATGCAGTAGGTTTTTCTTTAGAAAAACCAATTGTTTTTAAATCCGGAATTATCTCACCAGTCTATGTGGATAATAGAAAATTACCATTTTTTCCAACAAACTGGAAAACGGTTTTAGAAGCACTCGCGCTTCTCATTGAAGAATCAAGAATTGAATTTGATGTAGTCGCCGGCATCGAAACAGCCGGTATTCCACACAGTGCAGCACTAGGTTTTATGTTAAAGAAACCATCAGTATTTGTCAGGAAACAAGCGAAGGATCATGGAACGAAGAAAATGGTTGAAGGTGGAGATGTCAGAGGCAAAAGAGTCTTACTGATTGAGGACCATGTAACTACGGGTGGTTCTAGCTTAGCCGGAGTAAAGTCCCTAAGGGCCGAAGGTGCGATCGTGACAGACTGTTTAAGTATAACCAGTTATGAATTTGAAGAAGTCACTAAAGCATTTGGTTATGCTCAAGTCACACTACATACAGCCACAACTTTTCAAGCGATACTGACGGAGGCTGTCGTAATGAAAAAAATGAATGAGGTTGAGATGGCTACCGTGAAAAATTGGTTAGGTAATCCACATGATTGGGGAAAGTAATATGTCACCCGCAGAACTCAAGCTCCATACCCGTGAACAACAAGTAAATTCTCTTTTGTGTGTTGGATTAGACTCTGAAATAAAAAAAATTCCTCAACAATTTTTAAAGATGGCTTTGCCGCAGTATGAATTTAATAAGTGGATCATTGAACAAACTCATGCGTATGTTTCTGCTTATAAACCAAACTTGGCCTACTACGAAGCTCGGGGTGATCAAGGAATCAAAGAGTTGAAGATGACGATGGAGTACTTGCAAGAATATCACCCCGACATATTCACTGTCTGTGATGCCAAGCGGGCAGATATCGGTCCGACCAACTCTGGATATGTGACCGGCATTTTTGACTGGTTCGGTTTTGATTCAATTACGCTTCATCCATACTTAGGTCGGGAAGCGTTAGCACCATTTTTGGAAAGAACAGATAAAATATCAATTATTTTGGCCAGAACTTCAAATCCCGGAGCGGGAGAGTTTCAAGATTTGCTTGTTTCTGGTAAGCCGCTGTGGCAAAAAGTAGCGGAGACTGTTAGTCGAAATTGGAATATACATCAGAACTGCATGCTCGTGGTTGGAGCAACATATCCTCAAGAAATGGCTGAAATCAGGAAAGTTGTAGGTGACATGACGTTCCTAGTTCCCGGAATTGGTGCACAAGGTGGAGATGTGCAATTGAGCGTGACAGCGGGGTTGAATGTGCAAAAGAGTGGAATCATCATCAATTCTGCTCGAGGAATAATTTTTGCTGAAAATCCAGGAAATGCTGCATTAAATTTAAGAAACGAAATTAATACATATAGGTAAATTATGAATAAACATGTTCACACTATTGACCACCCATTTGTGATCGATTCTCTCACCCACTTAAGAGATGTTGATACAGGACTGCAAAAGTTTCGTCACCACTCTGATCAAATTTGCCAGCTGCTATTTGCTGAGGCAATTAGAGGTTTAGAATTTAAAACGGTCACGATTACCACCCCAATTGAAAAAACATCTGCGCAGAAACTACAAGATGAGGTGATTGTGGTGCCGGTTTTAAGAGCTGGATTGGCAATGTTATTTGGAGCACTACAACTCCTGCCAAAGTCGAAAATTGGATTTGTGGGCTTGGAGAGAGATGAAGAAACAGCGGTTGCAAGGGAGTACTACTGGAAACTGCCAAAAATTACACCGAGCTCAGTGGTCATCGTGACTGATCCGATGCTAGCAACTGGAGGTTCGATCCTTCATTTGTTGAGACGAGTTTCTCAGGAACACCCCAAAAATATCAGGGTGGTCTGTGTGATTGCTTCTCCGGAAGGAGTGGCTGCATTGCAAGCAGAGTTTCCAGATGTTGAGATTTTTACAGCTGCCGTGGACTCACGCTTGAACGCCAAAAAGTATATCGTACCTGGTTTGGGTGACTACGGAGATCGATATTTTGGAACAACAGAGTAAGTTGCTCTCGCTCACTCTTTCTCTCTCTCAGAATAGTGAACAAACAACCTCGCCTTTTCAGTACTTCATTTAATTAAATCACTATACTTGTGCAGAAATTTCTGAATTTTGGGATCAATCACGACTTGGCAATAGGACTGACTTGCATTATTTTCATAGTATTTTTGATGATACTCTTCTGCGGTAAAAAACTGATCTAATCTTTTGATCTCGGTTATAACTGGGTGATGAAACTCATCTACTTCTTTCAATTGTGTCAACATCTCCTCAGCTTGTTTTTGTTGTTCTACTGATGTGAATAAAATAATAGAGCGATATTGTGTTCCCATATCTGCACCTTGTTGGTTGATTGTAGTGGGATCGTGAACATGCCAAAAAATATCGAGTAATTGAGTATAAGTGATGATGGAAGGATCAAACTCAATTTTTATTACTTCGGCGTGACCCGTAAGCTCTTCACTGACCTGAAAATAGCTGGGATGGGCAATTTCCCCACCTGCATACCCAGAAGTGACAGAAGTAACTCCTTTGAGACGAGAGAATATCGCTTCAGTACACCAAAAGCAGCCGCCACCAAAAACAGCCACTTCTAATCTGGATTGAGAGTTAGACATTATTTATTTTCCTCTGCTGGTACAAATGTTATAGAAAGTGAGTTGACACAGTGACGAGTGTCAGTTTCTGTGTAGTTTTCACCAGTGAAGACATGACCCAAATGAGCGCCACAAGTAGTGCACTGGATTTCTGTTCTACGACCATCTTTGTCTGGAATATTTTTTACAGCCCCATCGATTTCTTGATCAAAACTCGGCCAACCACAATTTGAGTGAAACTTTCGATCTGATATGTACAATGGGGTGTTACATTGCCGGCAGATGTACATGCCATCTCGGTAGAAATCATCGTACTCTCCTGTAAAAGGTGCTTCAGTTCCTTTCTCAATGATGACGTCTGCTTCTTGAGGTGTGAGTTTGTTTAATTGCACTTATTTATCATAGCATATCTACTAAATCCTATAACATTTGCTATTTCTATTAGGATAGTGTATACTCCAATAACTTATTAACAGAAATAAGATTCTTCGTTTGTTTCTTTCTTCATTTAGAAAAGATTTTCAATAAAAACTATAGTATCTTTTTTCTCTTCCAACCCTTCAATGAAGGTGTTGTGGATAAAGGTACATATGTATTCACAATCTCGTGGATCTTCCAGAAGTTTTTCTTCTCGCGGTAGTTCATCTCGTGGCAGTTCGTCACGTGGTTTTTCTAGCCGCAGCGGAAGTCGATCGGGAGTGGGAAGACAAAAATCCTTCGATCCATCTCATTTAGTAAGTAAGGCTCCAGAGCAGCCACAAGTGGCAGCTCCAGTCTATGTACCAACTAACTCATTTGCGAGTTTTGGTTTAACTGAGCAGTTATTGAGAAATATTACTGCTCATGGTTACACCGATCCTACTTCAATTCAGGATGAAACAATTCCTGCTTTGATGGCAAATAAAGACGTGATTGGGCTAGCAAACACAGGAACCGGCAAAACTGCCGCTTTCTTAATTCCTTTGATAAACAAGATTTATCTAGATAAAAATCAAAGAGTTTTAATTGTTGCTCCCACACGTGAGTTAGCCGTACAGATTGAACAAGAGTTCAGACAGTTTGCTACAGGAATGAGACTGTTCTCAGCACTCTGTATTGGTGGAACAAGCATGTATCAACAGATTCAACGCTTGCGCCAACATCCAGCAGTGGTTATCGGAACTCCAGGTAGATTGGCAGACTTAGAGCAACAACGAGCTTTAGACCTACATCTATTTAACAACTTAGTCTTAGACGAAGTTGACCAGATGGTCGATATGGGCTTCATCCGAGATGTAAAACATATTGTGTCGCAATTACCATCACCGAGGCAAACATTGTTTTTCTCCGCAACTTTGCCAATGGAATTAGAACAATTAACTCGACAGTTCCTGAATAACCCAATCAAGATTTCCGTTAAATCTCGTGAAACGTCAATTAATATCGACCAAGATATTATTAAGACCAATGGTCGTTTAAAAATTGATGTGCTTCACGAAATGTTACAACTAGATGAGTTTAGTAAAGTGCTCGTCTTTTTACGCACCAAACGTGGCACCGAAAAATTAGCTGAAACTTTGGACAAACGAGGCCTCATCGTGGCTTCCATCCATGGGAATAAATCTCAAAACCAACGACAACGTGCAATTGATTCATTTAAAAGTAATCGAGTTCGCATCTTACTCGCAACAGATGTAGCCTCTCGTGGTTTAGATATTGATAACGTGACTCACGTGATTAATTTCGATTTACCAGAATCCTACGAAGCCTACATTCACCGGATTGGAAGAACTGGACGTGCAGACAAAAAAGGGATTGCTTTAACATTTGTTGACTAAATTTGTGATATAAATACTGTTAGCTACATTACTCAAAGTACTGTTAGCTGACAGTGAAAAAATCTCATTTTACATTTCCAAATTATCGTGCAGTGACTTCTTTTGTCGTGATCCTAGCTCTTTTGTCAGTCGGTTTTTGGTTGCGATTTACTCATCCTGATTACTATCCAATTGGTTTTGATCAAATTCAAATTTTGGAAGCAGCTGAACACATTCAGCAAAATCACTTCGTGCTGCTTGGACCGAGAACAGGGCCAGCACCTATGTTTACTGGTCCGCTCATTTACTATGTAGCTGGAGGGTTGAGTTACTTTATCACCACACCATATGTCTTAGTTGCCACTGCGCTAGTATTATTTGCAGCAACTTTTGGGATCTTCACAGTATTACTCAAGAAGTACCTTGACGATGAAGTTTTGAGCTGGCTGATACTGGCCTTGTATTCACTTTCACCATACCAAGTCATGCTAGATCGAGTGCCCTGGAATCCGAATTTGACCTTTCTTGCTTCTGCCCTCGTCTTTCTACCATTGTTCGGGAAAATAGGGAAAAAGTTAACCCCTTTTGATTTCTTGTGCATTTTTTGCGGCTCATTTTTGGGATATCAAGCTCATTTTTCTGGGTTTTTGTTGCCACTTTTTGTAATGGTTTGTACTTTTATTTGGTTTAGGAAGCAATGGCTAGTTCCGCTCATCAGTTTCAGTGGTTTAGCAATCTCGCTTTTTCCAACTGTTCTTTTTGACCTTAGACATGATTTTTTAAATACGAGAGGTTTTTTATTTTTGCTCACCCAACGAGGTTCTGGTCCTCAATTAGACACACCACTTTGGGTACGATTTTATAGAGATACGTTGGTGACTATTGAAAATATGGGGAAAGTCACTTTCTTAACAGCACCATACCCAATTTTAATGAGTATTGGTTTATTCATTATTCTCGTTTACTTATGGAAATACTGCCGGGGGAAATCTTCGTTCTGGTGGCCAATTTTCTGGGTGCTTGGCCTAAACGTGATTTTTATGTTTTATCGTGGCTCAAAACCAGAATACTATTTCCTTCTTCAATTTCCTGCTTTATTTTATATTTTGGCTCAAATATTGAGGCCTTTCTTTAAAAATCGAGTCACAAGTATGATTGCGATTGGCGGATTTGGTTTGTACTCAATCTTTTCTTTGACGTATCAACAAAGAAAACCTCCTTCGCTCAGTTTAGGGAATCAACTGGCTGCTTCCCAACAGGCGAGAAATTTCCAAGAAAGGAACTCTTCTATTTTGGTGTATGACATGTCAAACGTTGAGTCGCTCGGTCCTAGATACCTCTTACGCGATCTCCCAAGTGGTAGCGCCACGAGCTCTGTTGCAACCACGCATTTAATTTATCCTTATTTTCATGACTCACCAGTTTCATATTCATATGGAGAGATTGCAGTTTGGCAAGATCCTCGGACTGACCAGACAAAGAACTATCTAGTTCGAAAAGAAGTAATTATTTCCTCACCAAAAGACATGTTCTTACTAGAAGAACATTACAAACAGGAGAAATATCCAGCTGCAGACACCTTTTATAAAATTCAAAAGAATGACAAAACATTAGCTGAACTATTCTTTATAGACAGTAAGCAGGCAAATCAGACGTACAATCTGTTTATGGACAGTATTGAGAACCAGTGGGATAAGGCACAAAAAAAGTGGCAGCCATTTGATCTGGATGGAAGTGCTGGTTATCTCAGACCAGCTACTGGAACAACGCTGTTGGTGAGATTTGTAAATCCTGATTTAACTCCCAATGAAGAATTACATGTTCTATCTGCCCTGGAGATTTTATAAATGAACAGCATTAAACCTTCGATTGAAGTCGTACCCACTCAGATAGCTATCCCACTACAAAAGAATACATTACTGACTAGAATTTTAAAAATCATTAATAGTAATGAGGAGATTTTAACCCTGTGGAGAATTACAAACGTTATGGCTGTAAATCGTCTGTCCATGACAGATCATGGAATTTTACACTTTAACATTGTGGCAAATAATAGCTTGCAAATTATGCGAGCGCTTCATGCAGAACAAGTCAATTTCTCTATTTGTAAGGATTACAAACTTCCATATGAATATGCCGAAGTGGTTGTTGTGCTGGCAAGTTTACTCCATGACTTGGGCATGTCGGTTCATCGAGTTGGTCACGAAGAGTTTAGCATTATCTTGGTAAATACACTCCTCAAAGAAATTCTCGATTTCTTACCAATTTCCCAAAAAACCATTTTGATTTCTGAAGTGCTGCACGCGATCATTAGTCACCGTAGCGATGGCAAGCCACTGACGATTGAAGCAGGAATTGTTCGAGTTGCGGATGCTTTGGATATGTCTCAAGGGAGGACACGTTTGCCCTATGAGCAAGGAAAGATCGACATCCACTCTGTATCTGCCTTGGCAATTGACGGAGTGAAAATTAAAAGAGGTACAAAGTTGCCGGTTGAAGTTGATATTACGATGAATCACACAGCGGGTATTTTCCAAATTGATGAACTTTTGAAAAAAAAGGTGATTGGCTCCGGCCTGGAGAAATATCTAGAAATAAAGATTTATATCGATCGAGGTCGCGGGAAACAACTTTTTAAAGACTTTTTACAAAAGTAAACTCATGAGCTCACTCTTATTTTCCATTTTTTCCATCTTTATTGCTTGTTTGATTGCTTTTCTGATGATTAAAATAGGTGAATTTTGCCAAAAAAGGATTCAATTTTTACACGACCCAGTGTATGTACCTAGTCAAGCAGAAGCTGTTCAGCGGATGATTCAACTCTCTCGGCCACAAGTGAAAGACAGGGTATGTGATCTAGGATCTGGAAATGGACGGCTTGTCATAGATTTTGCAAAACTTGGGTGTCAAACAATTGGGTATGAAATAGATCCATTTCTCGTTTGGGAATCTAAAAATAATATTCAAAAAAATGGAGTATCCGATAGAGCTCAAATTTGCTGGAAAAGTTTTTGGCTGGCTGATCTATCACAGGTAGATATTCTGTTGTTATTTATGACGGCAAGCATTATGGAAAAGTTGGAGCTAAAACTACGAGCGGAACTAAAGCCTGGCGCTAAGGTAGTTTCACAACGATTTCCACTCCCGCATTGGAAGCCAGAGAAAAAGATCGGTGACTGTTATCTCTACATTCAAAAGTAAGAGCAGATTTCTCTATCGCTTGCGTGCAACTTTTAATATGTTAGCAAACCAAATTAACTCATCATAAAAACGGGTAATTCTTCTTTGATACTTTTCTTGTTGATCTTCCACGAGTTTGCCTTCGACAAACAACTGTTCATCATTTGGAAAGTTCAGATCCACCGCTGTTGAAATGAGTCCCATCTCTCTGGTTGCGAGAACAAGTGCTTCAACTGCGCGCACTCCTCCCCAAGGTCCACTTGAAACACCTGCAAAAGCGACAGGTTTATGATTGTAATTCTGCAGTTCACTATCAAGTAACTTTTTCAAACTACCCGGAAAACTGTGATTGTATTCCGGTGAGACAATGACAAATGCATCTGCTCTAGCAGTAATTTCACTGTATTGAGGGTTCTTGCTTTCCTCATCATTTCCATCAAAAGGTAGGTAGAAGTCGTTGGGGTCAATCAACTGGGACTCTATGTCTGGCATCGTACAAGCAACCTCGTGCACGAGCTGTGCTGCAAAGACGGAAACTCGTTTGGGACGAATAGTACCTACTATAACTGGAATAAAAAGTTTGGTCATAATTTCCTTTCTACCAGTATCTGACTTTCTCCCGCCTCATCAAGTCCCAAAATAGCTGTTTTTTTATTCAGATCAGGGTATGATGAAATGATGCAAGTATATTCAGTCAAATCATTAGAAGAAAAAGCTACTCGTGACGGATTTGGCGATGCGTTGCTAGAAATTGGTAAAAAAAACAGCAACGTAGTTGTTCTTTCAGCCGATTTGGCTGAATCAACGAGAGTGCAGCAGTTTGAAAAAGAGTTTCCAAATAGATTTTTTGAGGTTGGTGTAGCAGAGCAAAACTTGATGGGAGTTGCTGCTGGATTAGCATTGTCTGGGAAAATTCCCTTCGTGGCAAGTTATGCCGTGTTTAGCCCTGGAAGGAATTGGGATCAATTGCGAGTGAGTGTCTGCTACTCAAACGCCAATGTGAAGATTATTGGCGGCCATACCGGCTTAACTGTTGGACCAGATGGTGCTACACATCAAGCGTTGGAAGATATTGCAATTACTCGAGTGCTCCCAAACCTGACAGTGATCGTCCCTTGTGATTATGAGGAAGCACGGAAGGCGACAGTTGAGACAGCAAACAAAAACGGGGCGGTGTATCTTCGTCTTAGTCGTGAAAAAAGTCCTCAACTGACGAATGAAGCGACTGCTTTTCAAGTCGGGGTCGCAAACATTTTGAGAGAAGGGCTGGATGTCACGATTATTGGTTGTGGGCCACTGTTAGGAGAAGCTCTAAAAGCTGCTGAAAAATTAGCTGATGAGGGGATTGACGTGGAAGTTATTAATAATCATACGATTAAGCCTTTAGATGACAAAACGCTTCTCAAATCAATTAAAAAAACGAGAGCAGTTGTAACTGTGGAAGAGCATCAAATTATTGGTGGAATGGGAAGCTCCATCGCCGAGCTTAGTAGCCAAAATATTCCAGTACCAATTGAGATGATTGGCGTACATGATACGTTTGGCGAGTCAGGGAAAGCAGCTGAGCTTTTAGAAAAATATCATTTAACCGAAATGTCAATTTACGATGCCGTAAAAAAAGTATTCGCTCGAAAAGCTCAGATGGAGAAGTAAAACAATAACAGAAGCTTACTCTGCTTTTCTTGTCCAGTTTGTCCCTTCTTGAAATTGTGGAAGTGCTTGGAATTGGGTGATGCAGTTGTCACAGACCAGTTGCCATTTTTGAGAGGCATCAATTTTTATTCGATGTAACGAATTTCTTGGTTTGCCACAGTTGAAACAGTATCTTTTTTTCATTGGGCTCATTGTACTCTAGTTGTGATATCCTGGCATCTGACTTTTAAATTAGCATGAAGAAAATAATTATTGGACTAGCTTTTTTTCTGATCACTGCTGGAGTCGGCTTAGCAGTATTTTTGTATGGTTCTTTCAATCAAGTCGCCGTCCATTCTAGTGTTGTTTCAACTCCAACCCCAAAGCCGAAAGTAGAAGGATTTAACGCTTTGGAACCGTTCAATATTTTACTGCTTGGATATGGAGGTGGAACCCATCAAGGTGGAAAGCTCACCGATACCATTCTCCTCGCATCAATTCAACCTCAGCAAAAGCGCGTTTTTTTAATTTCTATACCAAGAGACTTATGGGTTTCATTGCCAATCAAGGGCAATGAAGAAAGCTACTGGAAGATGAACGCTGCCTACGCAATTGGAGCTGATGATATAGGTTATCCAGATAAGAATGAACAATTTACTGGCAAAGCAGGCGGCGGTGAGTTAGCGAAGTTGGTTGTCACCAAAGTGACAGGACTTTCCGTTCATAGATTTGCGGCTTTAGACTTCAACGGATTTAAAAAAACAATAGATACACTCGGTAGCATTAGCGTAAAAGTAGATCGCACCTTTGATGACTTTCACTATCCAATTGAAGGGAAAGAAAATGAGACGTGTGATAAAACTCCAGAGGACGTTGCAGCGTTGACCGCAACGATTTCTGGAGATCTTTTAGATCAAGCATTCACATGTAGATATGAAGTTCTGCATTTTGACGCCGGAAAAACCACCATGGATGGAACCACTGCCTTAAAGTACGTTCGATCTAGGCACTCTGCGCAAGATGGAGGCGACTTTAATCGAGGAGCTCGGCAACGCAATGTCATGCTCGCTGTTAAAGACAAAATCTTAGCCTTAAATTTCTTTCCCAAAATTATTCCTTTCACTTCTAGTCTGTCAAATGATCTCACGATGGACTTCACGTTGGAGGATATTCAAGAGTTTTTGAAGTATAAAGACGACTTAAGTGCCTATAAGATTGTAAATATTGCATTAACTCAAGAAAATGTGCTTAGAATCACGAAGAGTGAAAATGGTCAAAGCATTATCGTGCCGAAAGAGGGTGCCGGGCAATGGAGTGAACTGCAGAGCTGGTTAAAACAGCAAATGGTCGCTTCTCCAGCTGGTCAAATGACTACTCCTTTGACTCAGGTAACAAAGTAATTCTTATTTATTTCGTTCGTTGCGAACAAAAAGAAAAGTGCCTGCTCCAAGCATAAGTACAAACAGGATGCCAATGACAGTCAAATTAAAGAGTGGTGAATACAACACGACTTTTGAGTATTCTGGAGTGCCCCAGAAATAGGCAGAACGAACCAAGTCAACGGCATAAGTCATTGGTGAGATGCGAGAAAGCCAGAATAAAGGGAGTGGCAAATTTTGAATTGGAGTAAACACTCCTGCCAAGAAAAATTGAGGGAAAATAATAAAAGGAAATACTTGATTGGCTTTACGTTGGTCGCTTAAGTTTGCCATGACAATAGTGCCAAAGGCACCTCCAAAAAGACAACACACAATCACTGCGGGCAAGATAGCTAAAAACTGTGAAGCAGTGATCGGAATTCTCAATACAATGCCTAATGCGAGTATGCCAACCAGCTGAACTAAGGCAACGAGTGACTCACCAATGATTTTTCCCAAGATAATGGCATAGCGAGAAACAGGGGCAACAAACATTTCTTGAGAGAAGTCATTCTCGCGGTCTTCAATCAGTGAGATGATGCCCGATGCAGTTGATTGAAAAAGCGTTTGACCAATGACTCCCGTAAACACAAAAACCAAAAAATTGTATCCTACATTTTCAGACAGGTTTGAGTCCAAACTCGTTCCCAAGACGCCAATAAAAATAAATGGGAAAACAAGTGAAGCGAGTAGGCGAGTTCGATCACGAAGTAACTTGATCAGATCCCTGCCAGCAATAGTAAGAATAGCGTTGATCGTTTTCATATTAAGTGTGAGCGACGTCTTCCTTAATAACTTCTACATAGGCCTCTTCAAGTGATGGGGAATGTACTTTGACCACAGTTAAGTTCACTTTAATGAATTGAATCACTTGTTGAACTGTTTTCTTATCTAAATGAACAGTAAAAGGACCTTCACCTTCAAATCTGAGATGGTGAGATTTCAGCTCCTTCATTAGCTGAGCTCGATGAAGACTATCCATCACAATGTACTCTTCAACAAACTCTTTCTTTAAGTCTTCTGGCGAGCCAAGAGAGACGATTTGACCGTGGTTGATGATGCACACCCGGTCAGCGTTTTCTGCTTCTTCCAAGTAGTGTGTTGTCAAAAAAATCGTAGTTTTTAGCTCTTTTCTGACTTCAGAAAGATATTCCCAGAGGTTTTGCCTGCTGAGTGGGTCAAGACCAGTGGTTGGTTCGTCAAGAAAAAGAACTTTTGGGTTGTGGATTAAGCCACGTATTATTTCTAATTTGCGCTTCATTCCACCTGAGAATGTTTTAATTTGGTCAAAAATTTTCTCTTGAATATCGAGAATTTGAGCCAACTCTTGAACTCTTTTTTTGTAAGAATCAGGCATTAGGCCATACGTGGGGCGAAACGGATAAAGTCCATACAACACAGCGTGAAAACGGATATTTTCTTCTGCGGTTAAGTTTAAATCCAAACTTTGATTTTGAAAAATGACACCAATAGATTGACGGACGTCTGCCGATTGGGTGTCTACGTCAAAACCTGCCACCTTTAATGTGCCTGATGTTTTGGAAAGTGTTGTGTTGAGAATTGAAATAGTGGTCGTTTTACCAGCTCCATTTGGACCCAACAAGGTGAAAAATTCACCTGCTTTGACTGAAAAAGAAATGTCGTTAACCGCATTCTTTTGACCGGTTTTGTATTTTTTGATCAGGTGTTCTACTTGAATTACGTCTGCCATAAGTGAGATAGAGTTTACTGGATTGTGAATAAAAAAACCAGCGAAAAAATAATTACTGCTTTTGTTGAGATATAATAGGCAAGTGAAAAAAACGATCTATGTAAAAATAAATCCGACTGAGCCTTTACGCTTTCAGTTGAAAGAAGCGGCAGAAATAATTAAAAAAGGTGGATTGGTCGCATTTCCCACCGAAACAGTGTACGGTCTGGGTGCAAATGCATTGGATCCAGTTGCCGTCAAAAGTATCTTTACAGCTAAAAATAGACCAAGCGATAATCCACTCATTGTTCATATCTCCAAGGTTGTTGATCTAGATGTATATGCAGTTAAGGTTTCGCCATTGGTGAGAAAACTGGTTGCTCAATTTTGGCCAGGACCGTTAACACTTGTACTGAAGAAGAGTGAATTGATTCCTTTATCAGTCACAGCTGGATCTCAAACAGTTACGTTGCGACTTCCCAACCACCCGATTGCTTGCGAATTAATCAACTTGGCAGGTGTTCCAATTGCTGCGCCTTCAGCGAATACATCTGGAAGACCGAGTCCTACAACCGCACAGCATGTGCTCCAAGATCTTGATGGAAAAATAGATATGGTTATTGATGGTGGCCCAACACGCGTCGGCGTGGAGTCAACTGTGCTCGATGCTATTTCTGAGCCGCCAATTCTACTTCGTCCTGGAGAAATCTCATTTGAATCGTTGCGAGAGTACGCTCCCAATATACACCTCCTTTCGCAGCTCGCTGTTTCTGAGACGCAACGTATTAGATCGCCAGGTTTAAAGTATCAGCACTACTCTCCCAGCTCCAAAGTAGTCCTCATTCATGCGCAAACACTCAAACAGTTTAAAGCAAAAGCAATAGAACTTGCTCAGGCTTCAATAGGGAAGAAGATTGCTGTGTTGTCTCTAGATGATTTGGGAGAAACCGTCACTCCATATCAGGTGGTAGCTGGCACTTCTTCCAGATATGCAGCACTTTTATTTGATGCATTTCGTCAATTTGAACAACAAGGAGTTGATACCATCATCGCTCAAGCCATATCTGAAGATGGTGTGGGGAGGGCGGTGATGGATCGTTTGACTCGAGCAGCAGATGAAGAAGTATGGATTTAGATCCCTTAAAGTACCTCTTTATAGTTGAAAGCTTCGGGTGTTTTATGGTAGAATGCCGTTCATAAAAAAAATGGATGCATTATGTCAAATATCCCGTTTCCTTCCTCAATTCATACCGGCTTTTCTCGCGTCAAAAATGGTTTCTTCTCATTTATTGATAAACACCCACTTCCTTCCTTCCTCATTTTTTTGGCTATCTTGATTTTAGTTGCAGTCGTTGGAAATAGATTAAGAACGCCTGTTCTATCAACTACTGTGATCACTCCACCTGCCAAAATTGTTCAGACGTATCAACTCGATGGTGCTCCAAGCATAAGCATTCAAGCAAAAATTGAAAAATCCGGCACCATTACTTTGGTGGCTCAATCTCCTGGAGTTGTCCAACAGATTAGAAAAAAAGAAGGTCAAACTGTTCAGCGTGGGACAACGCTGATCTCTTTATCTACGAGTTATCAAGGTGGAAATGTGGCCTCACTAGGCAGACAAATCGCTCAAAAGAACTATCAGTATCAAGTGGATAACTTTGATGCTCAGAATGATTTGATCAATAAACAACGCGATGTTGCTCAGAAAGGCAATACTCTTGCTTCCGAACTTCGTAGCATCTCTCGTCAATCACAAGATGATACAAAGAACTTGATTAACACTAATACGGACTTGCTCAACTCAATTAATAGTCAGTTAGTAGCCACAACTGCAGTCGATTCCAATCCAGCTACAAATCAAAGTATTTTGCCTTTACAGCAGGCTAAAAGTGGTGTAGAAAGTGCGCTAGCGAACTTGAAATCTGGTCAGAGAGCTCTTGAATATCAAGCTGCAGATGACAAGCTACCCGCACAACTTTCTGAAGCTCAACGAGATTTGGCAGTAAAGCAGCTTGATCTCCAACAAAAAATGCTGGTCTTAGGCAAAGACATTGCTGGCTTAACTCTGAGCATAGCTCAGGTTTCAGAATCTTCGATGTATCCAGCTTCTCCCTGTGCTGGTACCGTCGAAAGAATCTACGTCAAAGTAGGACAGTCTGTTCAACCAGGAACTGTTTTAGCGAGTATTAAAGCAAATGATAATCAAGCCACTGCCGTCGCTCTAGTCTCTCAGCAAATCGCTCAGACTATCTCACCCGTTCAGCCAACGCAGTTTATGATTAATGGGGAAAAAGTTACAGTTATTCCTTCGTATATTTCAAAAGAACCCACCGACGGGACTCTCTTTAGTGTGATTTATCACTTACCAAATCAGTATTCGAGCTACGTGACCAATAATAGCTGGATATCCATTACAGTTCCTTTGGGTTACCAGACAGCCAATATTTCTAGCTCAATTCCCTTGGATGCAGTGTACCAAACCCAATCTGAGTCCTATGTGTATGTGGTGGGTACGAACTCACAAGGAAGTGCCTCAGCGATGGTGAAAAAAGTGAGTTTAGGTCAAGTATTTGGAGAGTATATCGAAGTCAAAAGTGGTTTAGAGAAGCAAGATAAAGTCATTACAAACAGAAATGTTTTAGATGGCGACTTTGTTCAAATCAAGTAATTCATGTCAAAAAAAAAGAATAGCCAACCCAAATCCTACTTAGATCGTCTCCGATTTGACCCTCTACTGCTTAAATCTGGAGTGGCAAAGTACATCAATAACATTCGTCTTGTTATTCTATTGACTGTTACCATTTCCTTGCTTGGATTTATTAGTTACTTGAACCTACCAAAACGACTAAACCCAGAAGTAAAAATTCCAATTGTGACCGTACAAACGATTCTTCCTGGAGCTGGTCCAGATGATGTTGAGTCCTTAGTTACTAAACCTCTTGAGGATCAAGTTCGGGGAGTAAAAGGATTAGACACTGTTTCTTCTTTTTCTCAAAATAACGTGTCGTACATCACTGCTCAGTTTGTTTCTTCTGTTCCTGTTGATAAAGCAAAAGACGATGTTCAAGCAGCCGTTGATTCAGTGCAAGGTTTGCCGAGTAATGCTCAGTCTCCAGTTGTGCAATCCCTTGATTTTGATGATACTCCAATCTGGACTTTTGCAGTAACGACAGATCAAGAGTTGCCAGATTTAATGAGCTTTAGTGACGAGCTAAAAAGAAAAATAAATGACTTAACAAAGGTAGATAGAGTTATTACATCAGGGTTTGAAACCCAAGAAGTTGTTATTTCTATTACTGCTGAAAAAATACAAGAATATCGCCTGAATCCGGTCGCTCTCTCTCAATCCATTCAAAAAGGTTTGGCTTCATATCCAGCAGGTTCTGTTACAGCAAATAGTCACCAATATTCATTAACGATTGATCCAACAATTGTGACTGTGGATGACATTCGCAACCTGAGTCTTACCGTTCAGAACCAAACCATCCGTCTATCAGACATTGCCTCAGTTGTCGAAAAATCGAAAGAAAATCAACAGATATCATTTTTGGCCACCAAGTCCGTTCCCGCTCAAAGAGCTGTCACTTTTTATGTATATAAGGTAGGCAATGCAAATATTGATGAGGCTGGCAAAAGTGTCAAAACAGTCGTCGATCAAGTTGTGGCTGAGCATCAAGACCACTTTAAAATTATTACTTTAGTAAACTCAAGTGAAGAAATTTCTGATCAATTCACCGAACTCTTAGGCGAGTTCAGATCCACCATTCTGCTTGTGTTTGCCTGCTTGTTCTTGTTTTTAGGTTTTCGTCAGGCAATCATCTCATCGTTTACCGTCCCTTTGACTTTCCTCTCGGCGTTCTTTTTTATGCAGTTTTTTGGCATGACGATCAACTTCCTTTCTTTATTTGCTTTCTTGCTATCCCTTGGTTTACTCGTGGATGACACGATTGTGGTCGTTTCGGCGATGACCACCTACTACAGAACGGGAAAATTTACGCCATTAGAAACCGGGCTTCTGGTGTGGCGAGACACAATTGTGCCAATCTGGTCCACGACAGTTACCACAATCTGGTCTTTTGTTCCGTTGCTCATTAGCACTGGGATTATCGGAGAGTTCATTAAACCAATTCCAATTGTGGTAACTATTACCATGATTTCTTCTACTGCGATTGCGGTCTTAATTACTTTGCCTTTGATGATCGTTCTGTTGAATCCTCGACTACCAAAACGGGTGGTGTTGCTTGCCAAAGCAGTCGTTTTCATCCTCGCCTTACTAGTAATTCTGTTTGCAGTTGGCAACTCGCCAGTGTTGCCAGTGGTGGCAGTTGCTTATATCTTGTTTGCTTTCGTGCTGTCGAGAGTATTTCCACAACTAAGAAAACAATTTTTGACTGCTTTGCAGAACAACTCGATATATCAGAAAGTTGCACCCAAAATCAGTCAATATTCTGACCAGGGTCTGATAAATATTGATTGGTTGAGTCGGGGATACTACAACATCATTTCTACGATCCTTAACTCTGCAAACTCTAGAAGAAAAGTCACGTTTGCAATTATCGTGTATTCAGTTGTTTGTTTTTCGCTTTTACCTCTAGGATTAGTTAAAAACGAGTTCTTTCCGAAGACAGATGAGGATGTTTTCTATATGACGTTGAAAATGTCAGCTGGTAGAAATTTGAGCGATACTCAGATAGCTTCTGATCAGCTCTTAGAAGAGTTGAGAGTTGTTGATAATGTTCAGTTTGTGACGGCAGAAGTTGGTCGAAGTTCGACAAACAATAGTGCTCCCTCAGATAGCTTAGACACCACCCTTTTTACAATTCACCTGACACCAAAAGAATCACGACCCATTTCTTCAAACAAAATTGCAGAAGACCTCCAAAAACAGTTTGCCAATAATGCCACTGGAACGGTGACTGTGATCGAGGAAAGTGGCGGTGGTCCTCCAGCTGGATCAGACCTGCAGATCAAGTTGCTCGGAGATGATCTAGGCAAGTTAGATCAATACGCTGATGAAGTCATAGCATTTCTGAAAGAACAGCCAGGGGTAGCAAACATTGATAAGTCTATAAAATCTGGACCAAGTAAATTAACTTTCGTTCCTGATCAGCAAAAACTCTCTGAGGTTGGATTATCTACCGATTCACTCGGCTATTGGTTGAGAGTGTATGCGAGTGGATATCCATTGAGTTCGATTAACTTTGACAAATCTGTCACGACAAAAACTGATGTTGTATTTAAAATTGCCAATGCAAGTAAAAACCCACAAGGTTTGGGAGAACTGTCAATTACTTCACCTTCTGGAACGAGTTACCCACTTCTTTCATTAGGAAATATAGTTGCCAAGGCCAACCCAACTGTGATCAATAGGGAAGATGGAAAGAGAACAGTCTCTGTAACGGCTTCAGTGAAGAGAGGGTATGTCATCACTGATGAAAATAAGAAACTAGAAAATTTTGCTGATTCTGACTTGCGATTGGAGCCTAGCTACGCTTGGAAAACTGGCGGAGTCAATGAAGAAAATCAAAAATCAATCCAATCAATTCTCCAAGCAATGGTGATCGCAGCAGTGCTGATTTTGATTACAATGGTTGTTCAGTTTGGTTCTTTTAGACAGGCAATCATTGTCCTCATCGTGATCCCATTGGCAGTATCAAGCGTTTTCTTATCCTTTGCATTGACTGGTACTCCACTCTCATTTCCATCATTAATTGGTGTCTTATCACTTTTTGGAATTGTCGTCACAAACTCGATGTTTATTGTTGATAAAATTAATCTAAATAGGCGTCAGGGTATGGCATTTAAAGAGTCGATCGCCGATGCAGGTGCAAGTCGCTTAGAGCCAATCCTATTAACCAAGCTGTCTACAGTCTTAGGACTGTTGCCAATCACAATTACCAATCCACTCTGGAGAGGATTGGGTGGCGCAATTATTTCTGGGCTACTGATTTCAAGTACGATTATGTTGCTTTTTATTCCAATTTTGTACTACTCATGGTTTCACGAAGAAGAAGAAGCGAAAGATTTGATCAAGTAAATCATCATTTTCCACCGTTCAGTCAAGTTATAGTGTATAATAAAAGACAATGGCTCTCCTAAATTTAAAGGTTCTGTTTGTTTGTGCAGAAGTTGCTCCGTTTTCTTCAGTCGGTGGTTTATCTCAAGTTGCCTACTTCTTGACCCGTGCACTCAAAAATCTAGGTGTTGATATCAGGATTTTTACTCCAATGTATGGCACGGTAGATCCCGCGCAGTATCCCACTAAAATAGTAATTGCTAGTTTAAAAGTTCCCACTGGCGAGCAACCCCCATCTTCTAATCAGCATCCATGCGAAATTGAGTGCTCCGTGCAGATGTATCAACCAACCAAAAATGCAGTTCCTGTGTATTTTCTGATGAACGAAGAGTATTACCAAAAGAGATCAAATGTGTACAACTACAGCGATGATCACGTCCGATTTGGCCTGTTATCTAGAGCTGCTTTGGAGTTTGCAAAAGTAAGTGACTTTATCCCAGACGTGATTCATACAAACGACTGGCACACTGGTTACTTGATTGATATGTTGAGACATGACGATAGATATAAGAAATCGGCAAAGTTGAAAAAGATTGCCACGATTCTTTCAGTTCATAACATCTTTCAAGGCATGTATGACTTTGCAAATGCAGGAGAAATGGACTTTGACGATGGCAAAAGTTTGTTAGACTCATTTTTCTCTGAACGATTTATTAAGCAGAACTCTTTAAAACGAGGAATTATGTATGCGGACGTCGTCAATACTGTTTCAGAAACGTATGTTCATGAACTATTAGAGGCCGAATATGGAGCGGGGTTAGAAAACTTATTCAGAGAGCTCCGAGGCAAACTGTATGGAATTTTGAATGGTCTAGACACCGCCGACTTCAATCCAACGACAGATAAAATTATCAAACAACAGTATTCAAAGAAAAACCTCGATTTAAGGGAGATAAATAAAGCCGATCTCCAAAAACATTTTGGTTTAGAAGTCAACGCAAAAATTCCACTCTTATCCTTCGTCGGTCGACTAGATGCTCAAAAGGGACTGAGACTTCTTTCTACTGAATTGGAGTTTATTATTGAGGAGCTTGGCGCACAGTTTATCATCGTAGGATCGGGAGATCAGTCTTTCCATGAATTATTTACTGAGCTAGAAAAAAAGTATCCGGGGAAAGTGGGAGTCCACTTAATGCGTGACTTCATTCTGCCAAGAAAAGTGTTTGCCGGCGCAGATATGATCCTCATTCCAAGTAAGTACGAACCGGGTGGAATCATTGCTGTAGAGGCCATGCGCTACGGTTGCATCCCCATCGTCAGGGCTACCGGCGGTTTAGCCGACTCTGTAGTCAACTACGATCCTCAAACAGATATTGGTTATGGATTTACTTTTAAGAAGTTTACTCCAGAAAGCTTATTGACGGCAGTTGTTCGAGCCATAGAGACATTTAAAAATCCTCCTCGTTGGAAAAAAATAGTTCAAAGAAGTATGAGTGTCGACTTCTCGTGGAAAAAATCGGCAGAACAGTACTTGAAGCTCTATCAACGGGCAAGAGAGTTCCGCACAGAAGCTATTTCAGTAAATCCACCTTCGGCCTTTAGACCTTTATATCCATAAGGTATCGCTCAACTTCGACAGTTTGCTCAATAGAAAGTATTTTATTCAAGGATTTTTTGTACCGTTTGTATAATTGAGCGATCTGTTGTCTATGTAGATCAGGCTGCGTGAGGTGGGGTGTAGACACGTTTTTGGCATGTACACGATGAAGATATAGAGGTCCGGCCATGTAGTTGGGCATGTGTCCATTTAATAGAAGTCGAGTACAAAGATCAAAGTCTTCTGCCATTGTTATTTCTCCAGTAAAGCCATGTACTTCATTCAGAATAGATTGAGAGAAGAAATTATTTTGTTGAAAAAAATGTTTTCCAGTATACATTGAATAGAGCGTGTCGGCGGCTGTTGAAAAATTCCACCCATAGTAATCCTGACCAACCATGTATTGAAGTTGCTCATTTCCTCTTAAAAAGTCTCCATATATCCATGCTACTTGCTCTGTTTGTGCTTTTTCAAATAAATATCGTAAGCTATTCTCAAAAATAATGTCATCAGCATCAAGGAAGAAGATGTAGCGACCTGTGGCACGCTTTAATCCCTCATTTCTAGCATTTGATGGACCAGCGTTTTTCTCCAGTGAAATGAGAAGAGTTGATTCACTGAGTTGCGGCGTCATCCGTTCTACGCTGTGATCGGTGGAGCCATCATCAACAAAAATATGTTCGAGTTCAAACTGATTGAAAGTGATCGATTTCTGAACAGAGAGTGCGCAGTCAAGTATAAATTCTTGTGCATTATAAAAAGGAGTAATGACAGAAATAGTGGTCATATTATAAGTGAGGGAGACTCATTAAAGTTTTTTCACGTACTTCGTCATATTGATGGTATCCAATTTCAACTTGTGCTGACCAGTGATACTGCCAAATTTGATAGGATAGCTGTGAAAAAAGAAGTTCCGATTCATTCTTTTGGTCAAAAGAAAGATCTGATGCCCTCACGCTCCTGATCAAACACTCGATTCCACTCATGACTAAATCGGGGTGCCACCAAGGAAAATTTGACAACCAGTAGAGATAACAGGAAGACCAACCTTGATCAAGTAGCTTTTGCACCAATGCATTTTCACTTTTTGCTCCAAGCTCACTACAAAATCGAGCAAAGGAAAGAAGGTTCTGTTGTAATTTTTTTTCAGTCCAGAGATGCAGGTTGGGTCTATTTTGCCAAGATGACAACTGAACTGTGTCAACTTTTTTTGCCGATTTCCCGTAGATTGAAATAGCTTGGCTTGCGGTAATGCAGTTGATTTCTTCAGAATCAAGTAGTTGGCTTAGAAAAGTAAGTCGTTCCATGTAGTGATGACCAAATAATTCGGCGTCATTTGGTAGAATGATTAAATCTTCATTGGGATATTTGGCTGCAGTGTATTGAAGAAAAGAAGCGGCTTTTAGCTCCCCTGGAAATGAGCGACAAATTTCAATTAATTCTGCTTTTCCCGCTAGTAAAAAAGTGTTATGGAACTGTGCAATGGGTGACTGTTTCACTGCGGTTTCATGCACAATAACGTATTTGGCAGAGAGTTGGTCGAAATGTTCTTGATCTATGGCCAGTTCCGGAGGGAAAAAGCCAGAACATCCTTCCACACCCAAAAGTCTCTTCAATATTTCTTTATTTTTGAGCACTTGTCTCCGCCATATTTTTTCTGGAGTCAGAGGTAAAAGTGGATGATACATAGAGCTGTTCAAGAGTTCTACTTTCCCTTCATGCATCATTTTTTTTGTCAGAGAGAAGAACTCAATTGCACCCTCTAATAGTTCTAGTTGCTCAAGTAAACTGCCACTCAGGTTTAATGTTACACCAACATCCTTTTTCAGGTCGAGCATTCTCAGAAGTGGCAGGTAGCAAGATTTGAGAACCGCTTGAGTGGTCGCGAGGTTCTGAGTAGGGGGTTGATAGAAATGGAGAACCAAGACAAAGTGTTTCATTGAAGAATCGAGAGCAGACTTTCTTTTTTAATTATACCACTGGTTGCTACTTCTCGGTTCTAAAAAAAAGAAAGTGTGGGATACTAAGTTCTATGCAACTTACAGACACTCAATGGTTTGAAACATTCCGAACAACTTCAACTTTTCGACGGCTTGAGGAAAGGCCGATTGCCTATTTTTGTGCCGAATTCGCTTTGTCTCCTTATTTACCGACATATGCCGGCGGCTTGGGAATTCTTGCTGGTGATTACATGGCAGAAGCAGCGGATCAAAACCTACCAGTCATTGGGATTAGTTTGTACTATAAAGAAGGATTTACCAGCACTGAGCTGAACACTGAGGGAAAAGTTATTGAACAGCACGATGTACGCACTCCTGAACATGCAGAAGCTCAACTTGTCATGAACGACAAAGGAGAGGCGCTACAAATCACTCTCCCAATAGAGGATCGAAACTTATTCGTTCAGGCTTGGTTGTGGCAACGTGGCAGCACGAAGATCTATTTCCTTGATACAGACATTGAGAAGAATCAGCCTGCCGACCGGTTGATTACAGAAAAACTCTATGCAATGGATAAAGAAATTCGATTGAAACAGGAGTTTATTATGGGCGTTGGGGGCTTGCGATTTTTAGAAGCAGTGGGAGCTCATCCTTCAGTGTATCATCTCAATGAAGGTCATTGCGGATTCTTAGTATTTGAGCTAATTCATCATGAGATGAAAGAAAGAAGCATCTCTTTTGATGAAGCTAAAATCATTGCAAAGGACAGAATTTTGTTTAGCAATCATACGTTGGTTGCTGCTGGGAATGATATTTTCAGTGATGATCTGGTGGGCTTAGTTTTGCAGAAATATGCTGAAGAGTTGCAAGTTCCTGTTAAAACCTTGGTTGATTTGGGTCTGGTTCAAGAGTCGAGTATGTTTTCAATGACGATGTTGGCTTTAAGAAGTGCAGGAAAAATAAATGCAGTTAGTAAGCTTCATCAGGAAAAAGCCTGTGAAATTTGGCATGACCACCCGATGATGGCGATTACCAATGGAATTCATATCCCAACTTGGGACAAAGTGCATGAGACTCAGCAAATTTGGCAAAAACACCAGGAAAACAAACGAGAGTTGCTTACAATGATTGAAAGAGAAACGCAGGAAGTCTGGGACGAACACACACTTCTTCTTGGCTGGGGGAGGCGAATTGTTCAATATAAAAGACCGCTCGCCTTGGTTGAGCGAATCAAACGATTTTACGACTTGGCTAGCTCAGCAGAGAGGCCGATGAGGTTGGTCTACTCAGGATTAGCGCACCCCTCAGATGAAGAAGGAAAGACGATGTTGGAAGAGTTGCAATATCGACTATCTCATGATTTGAAGGGACTTGCGGTGTATATGCCAAATTACAATAAAGAACTTGCAAAATCGCTGACTGCTGGATGTGACATGTGGGTCAACACCCCAGTAGTGGGATTTGAAGCCTGTGGCACGAGTGGTATGAAAGCAGCACTCAATGGAGTGTTGCCACTCACCACAAAAGATGGATGGTATCATGAAATTAATATGTATCAAATTGGTTGGTTGCTCGATGACGTAAATGTCACGAATGATATTTTGGTCAAGCTTGCAGAGGAAATTTTACCCCTCTACTATCAACGAGACGAGCAGAATATTCCCCAAAACTGGGTCAAGATGATGGAAAATGCAAGGAACTTGATTTTGAATAACTTTTCAATGAGCCGGGCTTTGCATGAGTATGTAGAGAATGGAATGAATTTTTCTTTGTAAGTGACTCGACCTCTATTGAAGTTATAAGAAAATGCCCAACATCTGAAGAAATCCCAAAACGCCGTGAATAATGGCGATCACGACTAACCACCAAACAAAATGTTTGTGAACTGAACTCCATGTCATTCTGCGTGGAACTGCATCGAGTGCATCGTGGCCTGGCCTGCTCCCTTGCCAAGGCAAAGGTAATTTTCCCCAAGGCATAGCAAAACACGTGCCAAATGTGAGGACAAATAACACACCAAGTGCTATTCCCGTCCAACCCAAAATAGAAAAACCAAAAATCTGCAACCTTCTTTGATACCAAGCCGGCTCTAAAGTAGGAGGTTTATCTATTTCTGACACAGGAGAAGATGGTAAAGCAGAAACAGTGAGTGTGTATGTTCCAACGACTTCAAAACCAGAAAAGACCTCTGTATTGTGAGGTGCATCTGTCATTTTCCCCGTCAAATCTTGACCAGCCTGTAATCCAAAGTGTTGACCTTCAAGCCAAAGTTTACTACCGGTGACGTCATACACCTTTCCCTCATAGGCATAATAGGCCTTACGACCACTCACTCCATCAAACTGTGATAGTTCTGAGGCGGAGAAAGCTTTCTGCTGGGCAAATACTTGAGATCCTCCACCGACAAGAAGTAAGAAAAGAAAAGAAAGACAGAAGGCAATTTTTCGCTTCATATTAAATTCCAGGTTTAACTGTAGTTGGTTGTACCAATTTTGTTGAAGTGGTTGAAGGAGTAGATGACGTCTCAACTGCTCTATTTCCTACAGGAATGAGGTACACAACTTCTTCGTTGCTATCTATGGTCAAAGCGGTTCCTACCTTCTGAGCATTGAATCCACCCATCACCACCATAGACATGCCAAGGTTTTCAACTTGTAAATACATATTCTGACCAATATGTCCTGCTTCTAATAACACATCCGTCATAGGGTCAGCTCCAGCAGTTTTTAACTTCGCCGCTGTTTTTGCGGGAGAGGCAGAAAGAAGGAATACGACGGGCGCTTGCTGTGCGCCTGCTTGAACACCAGCGCTGCTCAACAGGTCACCCGCGTTTGCGATTTCCAAGTCACCAAGCTGGTTTTTTTCTGGTAGGTACTCATATAAGCCAGGTTCTACTCCATCAACATTTCTGACAACCACATATACTGTGAAAGGATATGCGCTCATGCCAGAAGGGACTGTCCGGTAGCCGTTCTTCAGATCTGTGATTCCTTGAGCTGACCATAGAATTTGACTTAAATTTTTTAGTGAGATAGGTGTTTCTGCAAAAGTACGCCGACTTCTACGAGTTGCGATGGCCGCCTCTACGCTTTGAGTGCCCTTTAGAACTGGATTTGGCAATGAGATTGTTCTAACTACCATTTTTTTGGTTGGAAGCTGCCACTGCCTCACGGGCTGGCTTGCTCCTGAAGATTTATCAGAAGGTTTTTGTTGAGTTGCTGTCAGGATTTTTCTCTTTTCGTTAATCAATAACACAAAAAGCACTGTTGCCAGACCGATGAGTAAAATGACGACAAGAGATAGAACTTCTTTTTTTAATGGAAATCCGCCTCTGACACATGTATCACAAGTTTTTAAAGGGGCAGTTTTATTTACTTGTCCAGTAGATGGCGAGTAAGAAGAAGGAACAACTTGCTCTGGTTGAGTGAGGGGATTCTGAATGGGTGAGGAATCTGTCATGCTTTAATTGAAGCGTACTTTGAGACAGAATACAATGATCGAGATTACAAAAGCTGAATACATACCGATTTCAAAAAGAGTACAATAATAAATACCAAGAAAAGATTGCGTTATGATTAAGACTGGTACTGTATTTGTAGGTGAGTCCGAACAACTAATTGATGAGGTGCCTAGTAATCATGATGCTGCTCCAATTACTTCTGAGCAGGAAGCGGAACAACTCATTCAGCAATCAGAAGCCGTCTCTCAACTGGAAAATTTAGCCCAAGACGAACAGCCACTTCTGATGACTCTTTCTACCGTCTTTCCGTTCAAAATTTTTCCTACCCACATCACTATTGAGAAAACAAAAGTAAATATCAAAGAGACACTTTTCTTCGCCTCGAGCAATATTCAGAGTATCATGATCGGTGACATTTCTAGTTGTGAAACAGAGTCAAATCTTTTTTTTGGGCTGATTAAACTTGTTACTCGAATTCCTAATTCGCCGCCAGTCATCATTAACTACCTTCCCAAAGAAGAGGCGTTAAAAGCCCGTAGAATTATTCAAGGATTAATGGTCGGCGTGATGAATAAGGTGGATCTGGCAAAAGTTTCTACGCCACAGCTACTTGAGAGTGTTGAGCAGATGGGTGATAGTAAAGCTCCAGTTTAAGTCTAGCTCTCATTTACAAAAAAAGAATCACAAGATTAATTATTTATTAATAGAAAGGAGTGGTGGAGTATGAACATTCTACTTTGGATTGTTTTGGGAGGTGTAGCAGGCTGGCTGGCTTCCATGCTTATGAAAACTGACTACAGTCAAGGGACATTGCTTGACATCTTCTTGGGAATAGTGGGAGCGGTAGTTGGTGGATTTATTATGAATTTTTTTGGTCAAGCTGGAGTGACGGGCTTTAATTTATATAGCCTAGTTGTGGCTACGATTGGTGCAGCAGTAGTGATTTGGATCGGACGGATGTTGAGAAAAACTGCTTAATATAATCTATACCTTGCTCTGAAAAGAGCAGAAAGAAGACGTATGAATGACAATACAAACCAAAAATCAGATGGAATAAATCCATTAGTTGTTGGAGCTGTGGGTGCTGTTGTAGGTGCGGCCGCAGCAGTTTTAAGTGATAGTGACAACAGACAGAAAATTGCTGACACACTCAATCAGGTCGGCGACAATGCGACTCAATTAAAAGAAGAAGCAGCAGCCAAAATTGAAGAAGTGCAGTCTCGTGCAGAAGATATGAAAAATGAAGCTGGAGATAAAATTGAGGAGCTAAAATCTCAGGCAAACGAAACTGTAAAATCCTATAACAATTGACTTTTACGCATTAGATGCGTATAATTATCGAGTCTGCAGCTACTGTTCAAGGATTTCCTTTGAATGAGCAGAAGCAGGCTCCTTAACAGTGCGTCAATCCGCCTAGAGATGATAAGTGTATTAAGTAATTAGTGCATTGATCTTCTCTAGGCGGAAATTCTTATCCGAGGCTTAGAGCATGTTGGAGAAAAATCGTGAAAAAGTGGATTTCCGTTGCTGTGGCCATCATCTTGATGACCGTGGGGTTTGCGCCAGTGATGGCGCAGGATGAAGAGCCAACGCCGTTGGTTCTCTCCAGTTCAACAATCGTGGTTTCTCCTGATGGGGACACCATCGCGTACTCTTGCGTTCAGAATGGCACTCCTCACGTGTGCCTTGAGCGAGTGCTCAGCTTTGGCAGCTCGAACGTTCGACTAAGCATGAGACAGGCCACTCCAAATGGTTCAATTGCTTGGTCGCCGGATGGAGTAAACCTTTTCTACTCTTGCGTACTGGACGGGTCCCCTTACGTGTGCCTTGAGCGAACGCTCAGCTTTGGCAGCGCGCGCGTTCTGCATAGTGTCAGGCAGTTCGCAAGCCCAGAATAAGAGGCACTGTCTCCAGCCGCCGCGACCTAAAAACCGCGGCGGCTGACTCCGAAGCAAATCTGTAATGAGAAGGTTTGTTTGGGAGTCAGCCAAAGCATTACTCTTTCATGACATAGCCAAAACCACGCACTGAGTGAAGAAGTGACTTCTCAAAATTTTTATCAATTTTCTTGCGAAGATATCCGATATATACGTCTACCACTTTGGTCTCCAACTCTGGAGTGAGCCTCCAAATTTGGTTGAGAATCATCTTTCTGGTCAAGATGTGACCTTTATTCTCCATAAGATACTGCAAGAGCCTGAACTCTTGGGGTGCTAATCGTATTTCTTGGTTAGCTCTGGCGACGATCATCGTTTGTGGATGAAGATGAAGATCTCCAACGACAAGTTCCCCGGCATATACTTTACGTGGTTTCATTGATTGTCCTTATTGAAGGAATTGTATCAAATTTGTCAAAAGAGTGAGAATGCTCTAAGATAGATCTGTGACAGAAAAAACCTTTCCAGATCAATACTATGTTGACCCCTATGGTGTTGATCGATACGTCGTTCAGGAGAAGTCACTCTTTGAATGGAAAACCCCAAGCAAAGTGGAAAGGAACTGGAAACGATCAGACTTTATCCAGTTAGTGTTATTTGTGGCCTTACTTGGTTTGATCTTACTTTTGCTTGGAGATCCCCTTCTTTTTCTGGTTTTTGTGACAGGATCAATTCTTTTCATTATTCATTTACGATCAAAACCAACTTTTTTAAACTGCAAGATCACCACCTTGGGAATAAAGATTGAGGAGCAGTATCTCTTTTGGGCACAGCTCATTCAGTTTTGGTTTGAGACAAAAGGGAATACGCGCTTCCTCTATATCCGTGACGTCTACTCAAACAATAGATATCGAAAGTTGATTATTACAGAAAATGATGAAGAAGAGATAAAAACAACGATTGGCACGTACTTGCTCTATAAAAAACCTCAAGAAAGTAGGTTGCAAAAACTTGTCCAACAACTCATAGATAAAACTCCTTTTGCGGAAGACATTTTCTAGTTTGGCAGTCGATCAAATAAACTGCTAATTTGAAAATATAAATTAAAGATTGATCAATCAATCTAAATTTGACTTCACTCCAACTAGCTCGATATGAGAGTACAGGTTTTTTACCTCAGCCCAGAACTTCTCGGAAAGCTTGGAAGAGTACACCGCATTGTGACCACGTTCCATGCCGGCGCAGAGGCGTTGCTCCCAATCTCTTACAATCTCGACCACTTCTTTTCCATGAGTATGAAACTGTTGACTCCAGGTTTTACGATCTTGTGTATAGCCATCGTGAATGGTCTTAAACTGGGCGAAGAGTTCTTGATGTTCGTCCATCATTTGTTGGAAGTAATGTTTGTACTTGGTCATAAGAGTGCTACAAATGTGTTATTTTGTCTCAACCAGTGGGGGGCTGGGTGGAGCTTGATTGATCGAAAGAAATCCTATAATACTCGCAAAAAGCGTCAAGACAGAGAGGACGATTCCAGCCAAAATCACTAAGAAAGATGAGGGAGTTTGTTGGTTGGTTTTTTCCATTTGCTAAGTAGTATAACAAAAAAAATTCTCAGTTACTGAGTGCTTTTTCAAGCAGTTTCATACCACGGGAAAAGAGCAAGTCTGCTCCTTCTGACACCGGTGTATATGACAGCTCAACATATGCAGCATCATTTTTACCGTAAAAGGTGCCTTGGTCTACCTCTCGTACTGGATTGAGATGAGCGAATGCATTGGGAAACTCGCCAGCCTCCCTATATGAAGGACTTGCCTGAAGAGTAGCTTTATTTTTATTCCAAATACCAGTTGAGTTAGCTGTCAGCTGCACCTTATAGCGAACGACTGGGAAAACACTATTTATGAAGGAGTTGTCTTTATAACTACACTCCAAAAGAGTTACTGCGGGCGTATAGACCTCATTTTCTAAAGTGTAATTTCTGTTTGTGATTTGATTTACTTCCGATCCGTCGATACAGTGGACAGTTGCCGATGCAGTGTTGTGAATTTCCGAATTTGTATTGAAGATGATCGCTGCTTTTGTAGCGTTACCTGCTTTTCTTTGTTGGTACTGCTGCCAACCCATAAAAACTAGTCCAGCGATCACAATCAGAAAAAGAGTCTTCTTCATTTCTTCACTATACCATGTTTGGCGTGCTAGAATATCGATCAGGAGAACCTATGTCCCAACTTAAAGATCAATTAGTCGAAGATATGAAAAACGCGATGCGAGCACGCGACAGTGTCCGCTTGGGGGTGATTCGTTTCATTTTATCAGAACTGAAAAACTTTGAAATTGACAATGGCGTGCAAGAAGATGACGGGGTCGAAAAAGTGATTGCCCGAGAAATTAAAAAAGTCAAAGATGCGATGATTGATTTCGACAAAGGTGGTAGACAAGATTTGGTGGAGCAAGAGCGGGAAAAAGTAGGAATGATGGAAGTGTACTTACCACAGCAAATGTCAGATGAAGAGTTACAGACAGTGGTCACTTCAGTCATGACAACTGCCGAGAGGAGAGATTTTGGACATGTGATGAAGGCTGTTATGGCGCAAGTCCAAGGAAAAGCAGATGGCTCACGTGTCTCTACCATGGTAAAGCAAGCCTTGAGTTAACCTGATACAAAGTACTGTTCGAACATGAAAACAAAAACAATTGGCGAGTTGTTGCAAGAAGAGCGACAGCGATATCATCTTTCAATTGAGCAACTAGCTCAACAAACTCGAGTTAAGACAGAGTACTTGAGAGCTCTTGAAGCCAATCAATTTGCTGAGTTACCTGCCGCCACCTTTGTCAAAGGGTATATCAAAACCTATGCAAGGCTCTTTCACTTTGATTACCAGCCTTTATTGGCTCTTCTGCGCCGTGATTTCAAAGAAAGTGTGGATGGCAAACTGGTTCCGCGAGAATTTATCAAACCGCTCCTCAAAAAAAAGCACATCTGGACACCTGTCACAATGGCAGTCATTGCTCTTGGAATGGTGTTTATCAGTTTGATTTTCTATGTAGGTCTCCAGTGGTACAGCATTCAAAAGCCGCCTAGATTAGATGTACTGGAGCCATTAGATTACGCGTTTGTTTCTCAACAAATTACTGTCAAGGGTGTGACCGTAGATGACGCTGTTTTGAGTGTAAATGAACAGCCAGTTTCTATTCTACCGAACGGCAGCTTTCAAACCGATATTTTTATTCCTCGAGATGGAATGTATACTCTGACAGTGATCGCGACTGATCGGCGAGGTAAGACAAATGTGGTGCAGCGATCAGTCCACGTTAGGGTGAAATAGCCATGTCTCTTCGGGTGAAGATGTGCTATATTCATTCCTATGCAAGAGTACCTTTCCATCTTTATTGTGATTATTCTCAGTCTATTGACGATTATTTTAGTCGCGGTCGGAGTGGTTATTATTCAGGTGCTTCAAAAGGTAAAATACACAATTGATCGAGTCAACGTCACGATTGATATGGCAGAAAATAAAATTGCTAACTTGACTGCTCCACTTCAAAGTATTACTGGAATTGCTTCATCTTTGGGAAGCGGCTTAAAAGTGTTTGAATCATTTGTGGGTTGGATGAATAAAAGCAAAAATAAATAACTCAACCAAGCAAGGATGGCGATGGTAGACCACACTCAAAATCAATCATCCGATGGAAATTCGTTTGTCACCGGTTTCACAATCGGCTTGTTTACTGGCGCAGCCGGATACTACTTGTTTGCCACGGAGCGTGGGGCGAAGTTACGACAGCAGCTCGTCACAGAGTGGGAAAACGCCAAAATTGACTTGGTCGAAGAAGGGGTGATTGAAAATCAGCACGTGTCTTTGCGAGAATTTTTATTTGATCTCCTTCATAAAGCATTTACCCCGGAAGGTTCAAAACCCAGAACCTATCAGCAAGTTGCGTTGACCGAAGAGCTGGAGGCTGGTCGAAAAAAAGCCCGTGAAGTGAGTAGCCGACTGAAAAAAGACTCAAGTAAGCGTTTTAAAGGTGTCTAGAAGTGTTACAATTCACTTCATGAATTTGCCAAAAAAAGTATCTCCAAATCAGCTTCGTACCGCATACCTGGATTTTTTTGCCAAACATGGTCATGTGATTATTCCCTCTGCCTCCTTAGTGCCGGAGAACGACCCCACCACTCTTTTTACGAGTTCTGGCATGCAGCCACTTGTACCCTACTTATTAGGGCAACCACATCCTGAAGGCAGGCGTTTAGTAGACTCTCAAAAATCGTTCAGATCTCAGGATATTGAAGAAGTTGGAGACAATCGACACACCACCTTCTTTGAGATGCTCGGCAATTGGTCCTTGGGTGATTATTTCAAACAAGATCAGTTGAGTTGGTTGTTTGAATTTTTTACCTCAGTTGTAGGTTTAGCACCTGAAAAATTATTTGTCACTGTCTTTTCTGGCAATGATCAACTTGGCATTCCCAAAGACAAAGAAGCGGTCGAAATTTGGCAGAAGCTCTTTGCCAGTAAAGGAATCGATGCTCGAGCGGTGGATCATGCTGAAACTCAAGGCATGCAGCAAGCCCGTATTTTCTACTATCCAGAGAAGAAAAATTGGTGGTCACGATCTGGTACTCCAGATAAAATGCCAGCCGGAGAGCCAGGTGGTCCAGACAGTGAAGTGTTTTATGACTTTGGTGAGCATGTCCACCTGCATCAGCATTCTGCCTGGAAAGACGAAGAGTGTCATGTGAACTGTGACTGTGGACGGTTTCTGGAGATAGGCAACTCTGTTTTCATGCAGTATCAAAAACAAGCCGACGGCACATTCCAAGAACTTTCTCAAAAAAATGTGGATTTTGGAGGTGGTTTTGAACGCATTTTGGCTGCCAGTTTAGATGAGCGTGACATTTTTAAGACAGATCTGTTTTGGCCAATTATTACTGAACTGGAAAAAATGACGCATAAGTCATATGAAGGTAATGAAGTCCAAATGCGAATTATCACTGATCATTTAAAAGCGTCGACCATGCTGATCGTAGATGGCGTTTTGCCCTCGAATAAAGCCCAAGGGTATTTACTACGAAGATTGCTTCGCCGAGCAGCACTGAAAGTGCATCAATTGGATGTTCCTTTTGTGCAGATGCTTCCTGAACTGAGCAAGACAGTTCTTTCTATTTATGAAGGTGTCCATACGATTGACCCAAAAGTACAAGAAAATCTAGTTGTAGAAACAATTCGACAGGAACTAGAAAAATTTCAAAAAACCCTGGCTTCTGGTCTTAAGATCGTCGAAAAGACCGCACAGATTGATGGCAAAGTTGCTTTTGATCTGTATCAGAGTTACGGTTTCCCTCTGGAACTCACCGCAGAAATTGTTCAACAGACAGGCCAGGAGCTCGATCGAGAGATGTTTACTGCCGAATTTGAAAAACATAAAGCCTTATCAAGAACTGCCTCAGCTGGTGCTTTTAAAGGTGGACTTGCCGAGCAAAGTGTAACGACCACCAAATACCACACCGCCACGCACTTACTTCAAGCGGCGTTACGGAAAGTGCTTGGCGCACATGTTCAACAAAAAGGATCTAATATTACGGGCGAGAGACTGCGATTCGACTTTTCTCATCCACAATCAATTTCTCCCACAGAATTGAAACAAGTTGAGGAGCAGGTAAATACCTGGATTGAGCAACGACTGCCGGTGACTGTACGTACCCAACAAAAACAAGTTGCTTTGGATTCTGGAGCAGTCGCTTTCTTCGCTGAAAAGTACCCAGACCAAGTCACAGTGTATACAATCGGCTCAAATGCTGAAACAGATTGGATTTCTAAGGAGTTGTGTGGCGGTCCACACGTTAAAAACACTGGTGAAATCGGATTAATTGAGTTGCTGAAGGAACAATCTACTTCTGCCGGTATTCGTCGCATTTACGCTCGTTTAAAAACGACTAAGTAATCTTGATCACTTCCCAAACAGGCAAAATTTTGCTTTAATGATGTAATGACTTATTATGCAACTGCCTCAACTTTTTAAAAAACCGATTGAAGTCAAGCCGATTCATTTTTTTGCGATTCATTTAAGTGACTCAGTTGCTCAGTCTGCGCTATGGAAGGTTGATAGAGGAATGATTGAAGTCATTTCTTGGTCAAGTCAAAAAAGTTGGCAAGATGATGAGACGTGTATTGCTGCTATCGACCAAACTTTACAAGAGTTAAGTAAAGAGTCGGAAAACGTGGATGAGGCGCTTTTTGCTTTAAGTCCAGAATGGGTGACTCCAGAAGGAATCTTGCCTGCCAAGAAACCTCTCTTTCTAAAGATTACGAAAGAACTTTCCCTGGAGGCAATAGGTTTTGTGGTCACAACGGAAGCATTACTTCAACACTTTACTCAAACACTCTCTCCTCAGCTGAGTCTGTTTCTGATTGAAGTTGCTTCTTCTCAACTATTTATCACCCAAGTGAAGCAAGGAAATCTCCAGCAGACAGAAAAAGTGGGTAGATCAGGAAGTACCGTTTCAGACCTGGTGGAAGCGTTTGCTCACATTAAAGATAAAGTTTTTCCAAGTAAATTTTTATTGTACTCATCTGTGCTCTCTGAGCCTGAATTGGAAGAAATCCGTCAAAGCTTGTTTGGACATGACTGGCCAAGTGAGTATCCCTTTTTACACCCACCGGTGATTGATATTTTCGCTCCAGATCATGTCTTAGAAATTATTATTCAAACGGGTGGTCGCGCAGTTGCTGAGAGTAAAGGAATTGAGTTGATCAATCTGCCAGATATTAAAACAACTCCACAAATTGAATCTTCTGTACTTGTTCCACAGGAAACTGCCGTTTTAGATGGTATGGGGGAGGAAGCCAACTTAATACCGGTAGAAAAACAAGAGATTGAGCTTGGTGGTGACGATGAGGCTGTGGTCATAGAAACGCCTCGGTTGCAAGACAAAGAAGCAGCAGTGTCTTTGCCATCTCCATCTAGGCAGTTGCATATCAAGCACATCTTGCCGTTTTTTATTTTTGGAATAGTTGGAGGCTTGGTTTTGCTGTGGGGGATTGGAAATGTGGCAGCTCAGCAAATAAAGCAAGCCGTCGTCACCATTGAGCTGAATACTAAATCAGTCAATAAGAACGTGATGCTGATCCTAGACCCACGTGCGATAGAAAACGATCCGTCTAAACTCTTACTGAAAGCAGCCGCAATCACCAAAGACGTTCAAGGGACAAAGACAGCCCAGGCCACTGGTAGCAAGATTATTGGTGATAAATCCAAAGGAAGTATAACCCTCTACAATCGCACCAATAGTCCTAAAAAGTTTGCTGCTGGAACAGTGATTAATAGTGACAAGCTGAAGTTTACATTGGATATAGAAACAACAATTGCGTCCGCAAGCAGTGGTGCTGATCCAACTATTATAAATGTCGGCACTACTCCAGGAGCTGTAACGGCCGCTGCAATTGGTGCGGAATCAAATCTGGCAAAAGAGATAGACCTCACGATCGACACTTTTTCGAAAGATAGTTACTTTGCTCGAACGGTAACTGCTCTGACAGGGGGGACAAGTCGAGAAATTCTGGCGGTATCAGTGGAAGATCAAGCAAAGTTGAAAAACAGCTTACTCCAAGAGTTAACGGCTCAAGCCGCCGCGGAGTTCAAAGCTGAATCCAGTGATGGCAAATATATTTCGCCAACAAATCAAGTCAAGATTCTCAAAAGCACGTTCAACGCAGATGTTGGCAAAGAAATCGACTCTTTTTCACTCACTTTGCAAATTCAAGCCAATGGACTTTTATATCTCTCAAGCGATCTCAAGCCATTAGTGACTTTGCTCCTGAGCGGCGACATTCCAAGTGGATATCAATTAAAAACGGAAGACATTCAGCTGCTCTCAGATCCAATCTCATCCTCAACTGCTTCCGCTCAGTTGAGTTTGCAAACAAATATTTCTTCCATCGCGTTACCCGTACTTGATTTAGATCAAATAAAGCAAAGTATTGCTGGTAAATCTCAGGCAGAAGCAGAGCAGCTTCTCAAGCAGAACGCTGGAGTCAAAACAGTCCAAATTAGACAAGAACCCCTGATCTTGCACTTCTTCTCTCATGCGTTACCGAAAAAAATAGAAAGAATCAACATCAACTTGAGCCAGTAGTAGAGAAGGTGCGTTTCATGACGTTTCAAAAAGGATCACCAGCTGAAAAAAATTCCATCGTTCGTAAAAATGAAGTAATTGATCTGTATCGTCAAGCCATTAAATCGGGAGTTCCACTTGAGCTGGTTCATCGGAAAATTCTGACCGCCTCTGAAAAGGCTCATATTGCTGCTGAGCTTGAAGAAGAAGAGCAGAAACACTTAGTTAAAGAGTATAAAAAGAAAGTTCCCCTTGCAACACGAATAACTTCAAAGGTTTTGCCGCCAGTGCTCATCATTTTAGGTCTTTTCCTCGTTGGGTCTGCAGTCGTGCCGATTGCCTCATACTTTGTTCTCACTATCCCTGCTTTACAAGCGAACCTGATCGCACCCGTCCCCGATTCTCAAGTTTTGGAAGTTATGCCAAAAGTAGTCAGTCAAGTTCAAGCCACTGCTGACTCTACAGGAACTGTTTTAGGAGCAACGCCTAATGATTTAGCTACTCCTTCAGATTCTCCTCAGATCTATCCAACGATCGACAACACGGAACTCGACTTCACTAATCTCTCTAACTGGTTTCCAAATCTGCAGTTGCCAAACACCAATGCTACTCAGCAAATTACAGAGTATCGTTTGGATATACCAGATTTGAATGTGGTAAACGCAGTGGTAAAGATCGGAGGAAGTAATCTAGACAAGAGTTTAATTCAATATCCAGGCACCGCAGATCCTGGCCAGTCTGGTGCTCCAGTTATTTTTGGTCACTCGGTTTTGCGCCAGTTTTACAACCCAAGTGAAAAGAATCCCAAGCGCTATCTGTCTATCTTTAGTAAGATTATGACCTTAAAAAACGGCGACCTGATTTATCTTACTCAAGATAACGTCCGGTACACGTACCAAGTGAGAAATCGAGAAGTTGTTCAACCAGAAGATACGTTCATTCTTGATCAAGACTACTCTCAGAAAGTGCTCAAAATTGTGACCTGTGTGCCAGAAGGGACTTTCCTCCAACGTGGAGTGATTACTGCTCAATTACTAAAAACCGAGTAGAATAGAAGAATGGAAACATTTTTGGCGATCGACTACGGAACTCAACGTGTAGGCTTGGCTCGTTCCTATGGAACGCTTGCAGAGCCGCTCCACATCTTACAAAACTCCCCCTCTTTATTTACAGAGTTGCAAAAAGTGATTGTGGAGCAGCAAATTACTCAAATTGTGGTTGGACTTTCAGAAAACAAAATGGCTGAATTGACGCAAGCGTTTGTTAAACAACTCAGGCGGTACACGACGCTGCCAATCGAATTCACCGATGAAACATTGAGTTCATCCAGCGTTCATCAAAAACTCCACGAACGCAACTTGGGTAAAATTCACCATAAAGGTCCAATTGACCACTTTGCCGCAGCCGAGTTTCTGCAAGATTACATCGATACATATCTCTAAAAATACTCCACATGGTATACTTTTCAAATGTCAAAAGTGTTCAAAATTGTCATTCCACTCGTCATTATTTTTTTAACTATTGGTGTTGTTGGCAGTTTCTACATCATTCATCAGCTCCAGCCTGTAGACCCAACTCAAACCAAGAAAATCAGTTTTACGATTACGGCAGGTGAGGCGGCCTCTGAAATAGGAAAGCAGCTTGAGGAGAAAGGCTTCATTAAGAGTGCTGACGTCTTTCGATTATTGATTTGGAAGAATAATTTGACTCAAAACATGCAAAAGGGTTCTTTCTTACTTTCTCCTAGTATGACGTCGCAGCAGATTTCCCTCGAGATAACGACTGAACCTTCCAGTCTCCGTTTGACGATCAAAGAAGGGCTACGCAAAGAAGAAATTGCTGATTACTTGGCTGATTCAGATCTAGAAGCATTTGATCGGTCGGAGTTCATGACCTTAATCAAAAGCAAAGAAGGTTTTTTGTATCCAGACACCTATATTTTTTCTCGAGAAGCTTCGACGCAAGCAGTCTTCAATCAGTTAACGAACACTTTTGACAAAAAAGTGGTGATCGGCATGTCTGATGAGATCGCCACATCTGGCCGTACGCTCGATCAATTGGTAGCGATGGCCTCACTCATTCAGCGCGAGGCTCGGGGACCACAAGCTGGCAGCAGTGATCCTATTGAGATGAAGATGATTTCAGGAATTCTCTGGAAGCGAATCGAGTTGGGAATGATCTTGAACGTTGACGCAAGTCTGCAGTACATCAAAGGCTATGACTCACAACAAAAGTCTTGGTGGTCCACCAATGGTATCGTTGCCCTAAAAGCCAGTTCTTCACCCTATAATTCATACAAAGTAGCAGGTTTGCCACCGACTCCAATCTGCAATCCAGGCCCATATGCCTTGAAGGCAGCAATGCAGCCAACCACCTCAAGCTACTTGTACTACCTTCATGACAACCAAGGCAGAGTACATTACGCTGCGACTCTTGAAGAACACAATCAAAATGTGGACGCATACTTACGGTGAGTTGTTGGTATCTAGGTCTGGCTCTTCAAAACTGAGCACTTCATTTTAAATGCAGCCACCCTCTCTTTAAGCCTATAATCTTGCTCTTTTCACTAAAAGTGCTATAATTCGGCTTAATATTAGTGAGAGCTGCCCAGTAATATGGCCAACAGTTCTTGCTAAAAAAACGTTGGGTTAAAAAAAAGGAGAATCATAGTGGAGCACAATGGTATTGCCGGCGAGAGCCGCAGTATCGATTTTTCGTTTGCCGATGATGGGTACAACGATAGGATACCGGAGAAAGCTTTGGAATCGTGTGGATGTCTGGTGGCGATCGCAGTATTGGGCGCGTTATTCCTGATTTTCACGTTGATAGTGGGGGTTATTTTTGTTCTCCACCCATTTTAACTCCATTCAGCCGTCTCGAAGTGAAAAATCCTTTGAGACGGCTGAAGTCTTTTAACCGCTTTACAAGTTCCTTTTCGCTACGCTTTGAGTCATCATCGAGTGATACGATCATTATTTGCATCCTCTTGCAATCTCCTTTACCTGTTGATACAATAGCGGGTACGAATTTTTTTCCGATTGTGTGTTGAAAAGAAAGTCAGTTTGCTAAAACAGTCTCTTGATAACTAACATAACAATATTGTAAGGATGCCCTGTCGTCGCAGGACAGCCTTTTTTTGGTTCTGTACTTGTAAATAAAGATAGATGTCACCGCAATGCGGTGTTAAGGAGCCCTCATGTCTCATACTTCCCTACACAACCAAGACCACACCCCTCGTCAATACTGGGGACTCACCGGCATCACTTTACCAGAGTTAGATTTAACTTCTGTTCAACGTGAGAGTTACCAAGAGTTCTTAGATAAAGGTATCCGCGAGGCTTTAAATGAGATCAATGCCCAAAATGGAATTGAAGACTTCACTGGTAAAAACTGGAGTCTCAAGTTTGGTGAGTATCACTTTGGTAAGTCAAAATACACTCCTTCTCAAGCAAAGAAGAAAGCTGTGTCTTTCGACATGCCAATCAGAGTGGAAGCCACTTTAAAAAATAAACGAACAGGTGAAGAGCAAACTCAAGAAGTCTTTCTGGGTGACATCCCAAAAATGACCAGTGCTGGAACCTTTATTATTAATGGAATTGAGCGGGCAGTTGTGACTCAACTCGTTCGCTCCCCAGGTATTTTCTTCTCTGGTGACTTTGATCAATCAGTTGGCAAAATGTTGTACCAAGCCGAACTGAGACCTTTACGAGGATCTTGGTTGGAATTGAATGTTGGGAAACGTGATGTGATCACTGTTAAAATTGATCGTCGTCGTAAATTGCCAGTCACCGTTTTATTAAGAGCAATGGGATATAGCACCGACGAAGACGTCCAAAAGTTATTCCAAGATATTGAAAACAAAGATGGTATCGATTACATCAAAGCCACCATGGCTAAAGATGTGACTAAAAACCAAGCCGAAGCACTTATTGAACTGTACGAAAAAATGAGACCTGGCGAACCAGCGGTATTAGAGAATGCTCGTCAGATGCTCCAACAGATGTTTTTTGATCCTCGTCGCTACGACTTAGCGCAAGTTGGTCGGTACAAAATGAATCGACGTTTGAAAATTAACGTTGATGAAAACACAACTGTCCTTACTCCAGATGACTTAGTTGCCGCTGTTCGCTACTTAATTAATTTACAAAATGGCAAAGGCAAGACCGATGATATCGATCACTTAAGTAATCGCCGTGTCCGCCGAGTAGGCGAGTTAGTTCAAGCCAATGCCTTCCGAATTGGATTAATCCGTTTAGAGCGATCTATCCGTGAAAAAATGTCTTTAACCAAAACAGATGAAATTTTAACTCCAGCTGCGCTCGTGAATGCTCGTCCACTGATTGCAACTATTTCTGAGTTTTTCCGTAGAAACCGTTTGTCTACTATTTTAGATCAAACCAACCCATTGGCAGAAATTGATAACCTACGCCGTTTGTCAGTCATGGGAAGTGGTGGAGTCACTCGAGAAAGAGCTTCTTTCTCTATGCGTGACATCAATGCCTCTCAATACTCCAGAATTGACCCAGTCCGTTCTCCAGAAGGTCCAAACATTGGTTTGGTGACCTATTTGGCGTTGTACGCTCGTGTGAACCACTTCGGTTTCCTTGAAGCTCCATATATGCCAGTCATCAACAAGAACGACAAAATGATGATTGAGGATAAAATCGTCTACTTATCAGCAGATGATGAAGAAGATGCCAAAATTACACATAAGAGTGTCGAGATTAGTGCTCAAAACGAAATTACCCAAGAATGGGTGCCTATTCGTCACATGAATGACTTTAGTGAAGGTCCGGTTACAGACATTCAATACATCGACGTGATTCCACGTCAGGTGATTGGTACTTCTGCTTCTTTGATTCCCTTTATTGCTCATGATGAGGCTAACCGTGCTTTGATGGGTACTCATATGCAGTGTCAGGCAGTACCATTGTTGAAGCCAGAGGCTCCAATTGTCGGAACCGGTATGGAAACAGATGTTGCAAAGGCTATGGGACGAACTGTGATGGCTCGTCATGGTGGACTGGTAGAGTATGTAGATGCAACTAAGATCGTGATCTCTTTAGACAAAAAAGATGCTGATGATGCAAAATTACTGTCCAAAACTGTTGAAAACGAGCGAGTGCTCGTGAACGGTGAAAAAGAGACCTACTTAATTGAAAAATTCTTCAGAACGTCCAACAGTACGTGCTATTCACAGAGCCCAACCGTGATTCAGGGGCAAAAAATTGAAAAAGGCGAGATCATTATTGATGGTCCAGCAACCGACAATGGTGAGTTGGCACTCGGATCTAACTTATTAATTGCGTACACGTTATTTGAGGGTTTAGGGTACGAAGACGCAATTGTGATTTCAGACAGAGTGGTGAAGGAAGATGTGCTGACTTCTGTGCATATCAGCGAGTACAAATCAGCGGTCATGGATACGAAGCTTGGACCTGAGGAATTGACAAACGATATTCCAAATGTAGCGGAAGCTTTCTTAGGAAACTTAACCCCAGACGGTATTATCAGAATCGGTTCGATGGTTTCATCTGGTGATATCTTAGTTGGTAAAATTGCTCCAAAGGGTGAAACAGAGTTAACTCCAGAAGAGCGACTTCTCCGTGCTATCTTTGGTGAAAAATCCAGAGAAGTTCGAGATACTTCTCTCCGCATGCCTCATGGGGAGAGTGGAATTGTGATTGACGTCCAGATTTTAGATCGTGACTTGGGTGATGAACTTGATCCAGGGACATTGAAAGAAGTCATGGTTCGTGTTGCTCAAATGCGTAAGATTACAGTCGGTGACAAAGTTGCCGGTCGTCATGGAAACAAGGGTGTCATTTCCAAAATTGTACCTGTAGCAGACATGCCACATTTGCAAGATGGTACGCCAATCGACATTATTATCTCTCCATTGTCTGTCTTAGCTCGTATGAACTTAGGTCAGTTATTGGAATCCCACTTAGGTTGGGCAGCCAAGAAACTTGGGTATAAAGTTGCCATTCCCGCCTTTGAAAAAGTCGACGAAGAGAAGATTTGGAGTGAACTCGGTCGAGCTGGCTTGCCAGTTTCTGGCAAAGTCCGCTTAGTGGATGGTCGAACTGGCGACAAGTTTAGCGAAGACACCGTAGTTGGTATCGGTTACATCTTGAAGTTAATCCACATGGTGGAAGATAAGACTCATGCCCGTTCAACTGGACCGTACTCCCTGGTCACACAACAACCTTTGGGTGGTAGAGCTCAAATGGGAGGACAGAGACTTGGAGAAATGGAAGTCTGGGCCTTAGAAGCACATCGTGCAGCTCATATGTTGCAAGAAATGTTGACCATTAAGTCTGACGACGTGGTCGGCCGTGCCAAGACCTTCGAAGCTATCGTTAAAGGTACAGATATCCCAGATCCAACAGTCACAGAGTCATTCCGCGTGTTCTTGTGTGAAATCAAGTCACTTGGTTTGAACATTGTGCCTCACGGTGAGGAGATTGTAGACGCAGTTGACGAATCTGAAAAATTAATCAGTACTTCACCAGTCAATTTATCTGATAGTCCAGAAGACTTAGCACTGATTGCAGATGACAACTTAACCATTGTCGAAGCAGACAAAGAAAATGACACAAGTGACTTAGATGAAGAAGTAGTGGAAGATATGCAACCAGAAGACGCTGGGGAGCCGGAAGAGCCAAGTGTCGACGATCTAGAAAAAGTTGAAGAAGGAGCCATATGAAGCAGATAGTCGATTTTACCTCCCTAGAAATCCGTTTGGCTTCTCCAGATGTGATCAGGTCATGGTCATACGGTGAAGTAAAGAAGCCGGAGACGATTAACTACCGTTCTTTGCGCGCCGAAAAAGACGGTCTTTTTGATGAAAAGATTTTTGGACCAATGAAAGATTACGAATGTTACTGTGGTAAGTACAAACGGATCAGATATAAAGGCATCATCTGTGATAAATGTGGTGTTGAAGTTACTCAATCTCGCGTCCGTCGTGAAAGAATGGGTCACATTACTTTGGCTACGCCAATCTCCCATATCTGGTTCTTTAAAGGTGCGCCTTCCAAGCTGTCCCTATTACTAGATATCTCTCCACGGAACTTAGCGTCTATCGTTTACTTCTCTCAATATGTTGTGTTGAACGTTGATCAAGATGCCAAGACTGAAATGGTTGAGAACCTTGACCAAGAAATGGTCGTTGCTCAAGATCAATTGAAGGAAAAGACCAAAGAAGCAATGGAGTTGGTTAAGACTGAGCTTGAAGAGATCAAGTCTAATTTGAAAGATAAAGTTAAGAGTAAAGAAACGCTCGAGCTTAAAGTTGAAGAAGCAAATTTGAAGGCCAAACAACAGTTGAACACGCTCAAAGAGCAACTTGAAACGCAAATCATTCAAACTGAAGAAGTTTACAAAACACTCAAAGCCATGTTGAAGAAAATTCGCAAAGGCTCTATTTTAAGTGAAGATGAGTACTTGAAGCTCGATGAGTACAACGCTGTTGATCATTTAGAAGTCGGCATGGGTGCTGAGAGTATTTTGCAGTTGGTGAAAGAAGTTGACTTAATTGAACTCGTTGAGGGTTTACGTGCTGAAATGATAGACGCAAAAGGCGCTAAGAAGGTCAAAACCACGAAGCGCTTGCGTGTAGTGGAAGGCTTATTAAAAGCCAAGATCGACCCAACTTGGATGTTCTTGTCCGTCCTGCCCGTCTTACCTCCAGATCTACGACCAATGGTTCAGTTGTCTGGCGGCCGGTTTGCCACCTCTGATTTGAATGATCTTTACCGACGCGTGATTAATCGAAACAATCGGTTGAAACATCTGATTGAGCTCGGTGCACCAGAAATTATCTTGCGTAACGAAAAACGCATGTTGCAGGAAGCTGTAGACTCATTGATTGACAGTAGTCAAGCTCGTCAAGCCAAGCGTCGAACCACTCGTAAGCCGTTACGATCTCTCTCCGAGATGTTAAAAGGCAAGCAAGGTCGATTCCGTCAAAACTTGCTTGGTAAACGTGTCGACTATTCTGGTCGTTCTGTCATTGTAGTTGGACCAGAACTCAAGTTGAATGAGTGTGGACTGCCAAAAGACATGGCGTTGGAGATGTTCAAACCATATGTCTTACACCAATTAATTACGCAAGGAATTGCTCCAAACGTCAAGAGTGCAAAGCACTTAATTGAGCGTCGAGAACCAGAAGTGTATGACATCTTGGAAAAAGTGATTTACAACCACCCAGTTGTCTTAAACCGTGCCCCAACCTTACACAAATTAGGTATGCAGGCTTTTTTCCCAATCTTAATTGAGGGAAAAGCCATCCGCCTTCACCCTTGTGTGTGTTCTGGATACAACGCTGACTTTGACGGAGACCAGATGGCTGTTCATGTCCCATTGACGGTTGAAGCACAAGAAGAAGCTCGTACCCTGATGTTGTCTTCTCACAACTTGTTGAAACCAGCGAATGGTGATCCAATTACCGTTCCAAACAAAGATATGGCTTTAGGTGCCTATTACCAGACAAGTGTGGATGCACAAGTTCCAATGGTGCCAACTATTTTCTCTTCTACTACCGAAGCCTACCACGCCTTCCAAAGTGGACACATCGGCATGAGACAGTTGATGAAGGTGCGTTTGGTTAATGCAGCAGGTAAATCCAGTATTGTAGAGACAACAGTTGGTCGACTACAGTTCAATGAAGTACTGCCAGAACGACTACGATACGTCAATGAACCAGTCAACGCCAAAAAGATTAAAGATCTAGTAACTGTAGCGATTCACACCGAAGATCAAGAGCGTGTTCGTCAATTAATTGACGACATTAAAGATTTAGGCTTTGAAGCCGCAACCACATCTGGCTTATCAGTTTCTGTGAGCGACTGTTTGATGATTCCTGAAAAAGACGGCATCATTGCTGTTGCAAACAAGAAGGCTGAGGAAGTCCAAGAAAGTTACTTAAACGGTCTCGTCACCGCTGAAGAACGTCGCCGCTTAACCTTCCAAATTTGGATGGATACGACCGATGACGTGGCTGACAAAACCTGGAAAACATACCCAGAAGAGAACGCTGTAAAAGTGATGATCAACTCTGGAGGTACTCGTGCTTCCAAGGATCAGGTCAAACAGTTGGGTGCGATGAGAGGTTTGGTGGTCGACCCATTAGGAAAGATTGTGGAAATGCCAACCAAGTCTAACTTTAGACAAGGGTTAACCATTTTTGAATACGTGACCTCAGCTCGTGGATCTCGTAAAGGGTTGACTGACTCTGCTTTGAAGACCGCTGACGCTGGGTACTTAACCCGACGGTTAGTTGACGTTTCTCATGATGTCATCGTCCGCATGGATGACTGTCAAACTGACAAAGGTTTAGAGATCAGACGCGAACCAAGATCAGCCATCTTCGCAAACAGAATCGTCGGTCGTGTTGCTTTCGCAGATATTAAAGCTGGTAATACAGTTTTGGTGAAAGCCGGTGAAATCATCGATGATGTCTTAGCAAAAGAAGTTGACGGCACCAAAGTCGAGTCTGTGATTATCAGATCTCCATTGACCTGTAAAGCTCCTCGCGGTATTTGTGCTCAATGTTACGGTTGGGACTTCTCAACCCGTAACATGGTTGAAATTGGTGTTCCAGTCGGTGTGATTGGCGCTCAATCGATCGGTGAGCCAGGTACTCAGCTTACGATGCGTGTCAAACATTCTGGAGGTATCGTCGGATTGGACGTGACTCAGGGTTTACCACGTGTTGAAGAGTTATTCGAAGCTCGTGTGCCAAAGATGTTTACCCCGATGTCCGAAATCTCTGGAAAAGTGAGTATTGAAGAGACGGACTTGAATAAAGTCTTAACCATCAAGACCACCTCCCAGCCAGTCGAGGAACGTGTCTACACCTTGTCAAAGAATGCTGTCTTACTGGTTGAAGAGGGTGACCTCGTTCACGCCGGCATGCAATTATCTCAAGGTACGCTAGATGCTCGAGAGATCTTACAAATTCGTGGCATGTTGGCCGCTCAAGAATACCTGATTGAGCAGATTCAAAAAGTGTATGAATCACAAGGTATTCCAATTCATGACAAACACTTTGAAGTCATTTTGCGAAAAATGTCTGACAAGATTGCAGTCGAATTGCCGGGCGACACTGAGTTCTTAACTGGCGAAGTCATGGAACGCGCCAAGTTCATCCAAGCTAATGACTCAGTCATGGCAGCCGGTGGAGAACCAGCAACGGCGAAAGTGATGATCTTGGGTATTACCCGCTCATCTCTCTTTACCAGTTCCTGGTTGTCAGCAGCTTCTTTTCAACACACCAAAAACGTCTTAACCGATGCTGCGGTCAATGGAGCCATTGATCACTTGGAAGGCTTGAAAGAGAACGTCATTATTGGACGTTTGATCCCAACGTCACCAGAGCGAGCGATGCTTGAGGTATAGTTTGATCTAGTTAAAATTTAGCAGTTGATCTTTCAAACTGCTAATACACATCAAAAAAAATAAGGCTGGAGCAATCCAGCCTTTTTTGTGGGATAAGTCATGAAGATAATGAAAACCGTATCATTGCTGTCAGAAAGTTATCTTTTATCATCAACATGCTCTGATAAGCTCAACAACGACAACTCTGGAGTAGTTCCGTCCATTTCCACTACTTTCTATTGACAGGTTATATGTTTTTCAACATACTTAATCCATGGCCACCAACAATACTCACCACAGCTTTCTTAAAATATTTTTTGTCTTATTCTTGTTTCTAGTGATGGCGAGTGGTCTAATTGCTGCCGTCGTCATGACTCAAGAGGGCCGATCTGTCGATAGCCAAGCATCGGTCAAGTCTGGAGTAGTAAAAGTTGCTCTTGAATATCATGTTAAAGACCAACCCTTTATTATAGACAAGCCAATAAAGGTAGCGTTGAGAATTAATACCAATAAAACGGTCATTGGTGTAACGCAGTTTGCAGTTCGAATTCCTGGTGGTAGGGTCAAAGATGTTTCATTTCTTCCCACTCTCCCAAAGTCATTAAAAATGACTCAAAATGCAGTATCTAGTTCCGACAAACAAACTGGATTAGATCTTGAATTTATCTCAGTAGATGGGAGCGGTACGGTAATAGCTCCAGATACCGTTTTGGGTACTTTGACATTTACACCAACTGTACTCGGACAATTGCCGCTTTCGTTTGACCAAAATTTATCTCATGTGTACCCACCAAATCAACCGAGCGTCAGCGTTAAGCCAAGTGCAAAACCCGTAACAAAAACTGGTTCGAGTTATTCACCCATGAACGGTAAACCTAATCCATCCCCAACGAGCAGTCCAAAATCTACTCCTTACCCACCAGGTCCAACGAGCGTTCCATCATCTATTCCAAGCCCAGTCCCTTCAGCATACAACAAAGACTTGTTGCAGACACCAGAAACGTTAATTCTAGACATTGTTCAACTCGTGTTGTCTCCTAGTCCGAGTGTAAAACCAACTCCGAACCCAAGTCCAAACCTCAAACCAACTCCAGCTCCTAGTCCAACGGTAACGATGACTTGTGGTCAAAGCCAACCTTGTCCAGAGGGCTATGAGTGCTATCAACCACCAATGCCAATCTGTCCAAGAGGAGTGATGTGTCCACAGGTGATGCCAACCATGCAGTGCCGTAAGAAGATAGCTCAAGTAGGGACGCCACCACCAAAGGCGTCTACCACACCAACTCCATATCCAGTTATGATGTTCCAGTGATCCTAAATTCGCCTTTGGTATTTTCTACATTCCGTAGTACAATGTCAGGACTTGTGTGAAAGACCTTGCTTGATTTTGGCAACAAATATCTGCGAACACCCTGCAAAGGGAGTAATACAAGGATGTGAACTTCTTTTTTGATTTAAACGCCTCTCTCGTTTCAATCAGCTTCCAAAGTGTTCTGTCCTTTTCTCCACACAACCAAACATAAAATAGTATTCTTTAGTTACAGTAGTAGGAAAACTTATGCCAACAATCAACCAACTTATCCGCAAGGGTGGTCGTCGTAGTAATCCAAAACGGATTAAAGCGACCGCTTTACGTCGCAGTTTTAACAATGTGACTGGTAGACCAGGTGAAACCATCAGTCCTCAAAAACGAGGGGTATGCACGGTCGTTAAGACCATGACTCCAAAAAAGCCAAACTCAGCGTTACGTAAAATTGCTCGTGTCCGCTTATCAAACAAAATGGAAGTCACTGCCTACATCATGGGTGAGGGACACAACTTAGCTGAGCACAGTATCGTTTTGATTCGCGGCGGTCGTGTCAAAGACTTACCTGGTGTGAAGTATCACATCGTTCGGGGTAAGTACGACTGCTCAGGTGTTGAAAATCGAAAAACCAGTCGAAGTAAATATGGAGTTAAAAAAGCCTAATCTACCTTTCAAGGAAATATATGCGTGCTAAAAAAGCTCAAGTCCGGGAAGCTGATCCAGACATTAAATACAAATCAGTTAAAGTTGCGAAGTTGATTAACCGTACCATGCGTGACGGGAAAAAATCAGTTGCACAGAAACAAATTTACGCCGCTCTCGAAATGGCAGCTACTCAAGTAAATCGAAAACCGTTGGAAGTTCTCGATGAAGTTTTGCGTATCGCTACACCTCAAATGGAAGTTCGTTCTCGCCGAGTTGGTGGTGCTGCGTACCAAGTACCTATGCCAGTTCGTGGCCGTAGAGGTTTTTCTCTCGCTATCCGATGGTTGATTCAAGAAGCCAGTAAACGTTCCAGTAAGCAATATCACTCCTTTGGAGAGAAATTAGCTGCTGAAATGCTAGATATCATGGACAACACTGGTGGAACCGTTGCAAAACGAGATGCCTCTCACAGAATGGCAGAAGCCAATAAGGCATTTGCTCACTTCAGATGGTAAGATTGGTAGCGGGTTGATTTCGCTCAGAAGAGTCAGGCTTTTGAAGAACTCTGCTCAATCGTGTAAAGATCTGATAGTCTGGAAAAAATCATTGGGATTAGTACTTCAAATCTGCAAGGTTGCGAAGCTTTTCCTAAAGAAGAGTTGTTTGGATTGATTTCTCAAATGAAGAGATGTCGGTGTTTCAACTCTTTCAAAAGCAGCATAATTGTATTTCTTAGAGATAAAGAAGTACAATCGAATTTAAGAATTGCTGATTGAAATCATTAAAATGTTGCAGAAATTAATAAGTAATTTAAAAAGGAAAATTAGTTAACTAGTAGGTATTCAGAACTCTCTACTAGGTACTATTTACTCAAATATGGCAGCTCCCTCTACAGTTAAAACAGTCGATCGTAATTTAGCCCTCGATAAAATTCGCAATATTGGAATCATTGCACATATTGATGCTGGTAAAACCACGACAACAGAACGAATTCTCTACTACACTGGTAAATCCTACAAAATTGGTGACATTGACGCAGGTGACACTCAGATGGACTGGATGGAGCAAGAGAAAGAACGTGGAATTACCATAGTCTCTGCAGCCACCACTACCTTTTGGACTCCTGTTTTTGACACGAACTTAGAAAAATCTTCCTACCGTTTTAATATTATTGACACTCCGGGACACGTTGATTTCACTGCTGAAGTAGAACGCTCCTTACGCGTACTTGATGGCGGTGTGACGGTTTTGGATGGAGAAGAAGGTGTTCAATCTCAATCAGAAACTGTGTGGCGTCAAGCAGATAAGTACAACGTACCTCGGATCTGCTTTGTTAACAAGATGGACAAACTTGGTGCTGACTTTTTAAGAACCGTTGAGGACATTAGGAATAAGTTCGGTGTCACTCCAGCCGTCATGGTTTTACCAATCGGTGTAGAGAATACCTTCAAAGGTGTTGTTCAATTACTTGAGAGAAAAGCTTGGGTTTGGGAAAAATCTACTTTAGGTGCTGAGTTCACTTCCGCTCCAATTCCAGAAGAGATGGCAGCTGATGTTGAAAAGTACCGAGCCATCTTGGTTGAGCAAATTGCCTCACTCGATGACGCGTTGATGGAGAAGTTTTTAAATGGTGAAGATCTAGATATTAACTCCATGAAAGCCGCTCTCAGGAAAGCGACCATTAGTTATCAATTAGTACCAGTTTTTTGTGGATCTTCATTACGCAATACCGGCGTTCAGATTTTACTAGACGCAATTGTGGAATACCTCCCGTCACCTCAAGATATCAACGAAATCAAGGGAATTAATCCAAAAACCCAAGAAGAAGACACTCGTCACCTGGTTCCTACCGAGCCGTTTTCTGGTCTCTCTTTCAAAATTCAAACAGATCCTCACGTTGGTCGCTTGACCTATGTTCGTATCTATTCTGGAAAGCTCGTTTCAGGTTCATATACGTATAACTCGACTCGTAAGATTCGTGAACGAGTCGGTCGTTTGTTACTCATGCATGCCAACCAGCGCGAAGAAATTACAGAAGCACAAGCTGGCGAAATCGTGGCTGTAGTTGGACTGAAGGACACCAAAACTGGCGACACATTGTGCGATGAAGCGCACCCAATCATGTTGGAAGGTATTTCTTTTGCAGAACCGGTTATGTCTCTTGCCATTGAACCAAAAACCAAGTCTGATCAAGAAAAAATGGGTCTAGCGTTGGCCAAATTATCCGAAGAAGATCCTACTTTTCGGATTAAATCAGATCAAAACACCGGTCAAACAATCATCTCTGGTATGGGTGAGCTACATCTAGAAATTTTAGTTGATCGGATGAAGCGCGAATTTAAAGTGGAAGCCAACGTTGGTGCTCCTCAAGTTGCTTATCGAGAAGCCATTACTCAGTATGCTGAAGGGGAAGGGAAATATATTAAGCAAACTGGTGGTCGTGGTCAGTACGGACACGCCTTGATTAAAATTGAACCACAGCCTAGAGGAACAGGTTACGAATTCGTGAACGCTGTTACAGGTGGCTCGATTCCTCGAGAATTTATCGGACCTATTGATAAAGGTATTCAGGAGTCGGTCGAGCGCGGTTTCATTGCCGGTTTCCCAATGGTAGACGTCAAAGTTACGGTATATGACGGATCTTTTCACGATGTTGACTCAAGTGAGCTATCTTTCAAAATGGCAGGTTCTCTTGGTATGAGAGATGCGGTTTCAAAAGCTGGTCCAGTGATTCTGGAACCAATTATGACTGTAGAAGTGACAACCCCAGAAGAATTTATGGGCAGTGTGGTCGGAGATTTAAGTTCTCGCAGAGCTCAAATTCAAGGAACTTCCAATAGAGGGAAGGCCGTGATCATCAAGGCCCTCGTTCCATTATCAGAAATGCAAGGATATGTCACAATTTTACGGTCAATGACACAAGGTCGTGCCAGCTCAGTGTTGCTGCCAAGTCACTACGACGTGGTGCCACAGAGCATTGCAGCCAAAATTATTGAAGATCGAAAAGGGATTAACGTTCGTTAATCTTCCTTTTGCCATCTTTCGTAAAGCGATATATAATTAGTCTCCGTTAGATACGGAAAAGTTACTAGGAATACAAAAATAGGAGATTCTATGGCAGACAACAAATACGTCCGCAATAAGCCACACGTTAACATTGGTACCATTGGTCACGTTGACCACGGCAAGACAACCTTAACTGCAGCAATTGCAACCACTTTATCAAAGAGACTTCCTTCGGTATTGAACGTCGCTAAATCATACTTAGACATCGACAACGCGCCAGAAGAAGCTGCTCGTGGTGTTACGATCAACATTACTCACATTGAGTACGAAACCGCTAAACGTCACTACGCTCATATTGATGCTCCAGGACATGCTGACTACATCAAGAACATGATTACTGGTGCCGCTCAAATGGACGGTGCGATTTTGGTCGTGGCTGCAACTGATGGACCTATGCCTCAAACTCGAGAGCATATCCTTTTGGCAAAACAAGTCAACGTGCCTCAATTAGTTGTTGCATTAAACAAATGTGACATGGTAGATGACGCTGAGCTGCTCGACTTAGTTGAGATGGAAGTTCGTGAATTATTGACCAAATACGGATTTGACGGTGAAAACACTCCAATCATCCGTGTGTCTGCTTTGAAAGCCTTAGAAGGCGACGAAGCCTATATGGACAAAATCATGGAATTAATGGATACAGTCGATAAGACTATTCCAGATCCAGTTCGTGACTTAGATAAAGCATTCTTAATGCCTGTAGAAGACGTATTCTCGATCAAAGGTCGAGGAACTGTCGTGACTGGTCGTATTGAGACTGGTATTGTCAAAGTTGGAGATGCCATCGAAATCGTTGGTATCCGAGACAAACAAGCATCTACTGTGACCGGTGTAGAGATGTTCCGTAAAATGCTTGATCAAGGTCAAGCTGGCGACAACGTCGGTATCTTACTTCGTGGAATTGAGAAAGAGCAAGTCGAGCGAGGTCAAGTTTTGGCCAAACCAGGAACTGCTATGCCTCACACCGAGTTCGAGGCTGAAGTATTAATCTTAACCAAAGAAGAAGGTGGTCGTCACAAACCATTCTTTACCGGCTACCGTCCACAGTTCTACATCAGAACCACAGACGTGACGGGTGAGATCAAGCTCCCAGATGGCATTGAGATGGTCATGCCAGGCGACAACGCCAAGATGACAGTAAAGTTGATTGTTCCAGTAGCTATACAAGAAGGTTTGCGCTTCGCTATCCGCGAAGGTGGACACACAGTTGGTGCTGGTGCGATTACCAAAGTCTTGAAATAACCTTTGGAATAGATTTAGAATCAGAAAAGCCCCGGATGTCAGTCCGGGGCTTTTTGGTCAATCGATCATGATATTATTGTGATCATGCAAATACTTAAAAAAAAATTCAACCGCACATTATTGGCAGCATTTTTATAAAGTGTTCCTATCTCAACAACCCTTCGTCACTCAGGTGATGGAATTTAAGATGCTTGTTCGTCCTCGAAGCTGGGACTTAGCAGTTGTTGATGAAATTTTTATTGGCAATGAGTATGTGCCAACGTTAATTGAGACTGATCTGAAAATGGAGACTATTGTTGATTTGGGTGGTAATATTGGCGCGTTTTCTGTTTGCCATTGCCCAAAAGTTTCACCCAAGTAAGATTGTGACCGTCGAGCCAGATAAAAATAATCTTCATATCTTGAAAAAAAATATTCAGCTCAATAATTTATCAGAGACACTACTGCTGGTTGAAAAGACAGTCTATAAAACGACGGGGAAGATTGGCTTTCAATCTCAATTGGTAAATAAGGGGATGAACGTGATAGATCAGAATGAGAAATCCAAGCTCGTCCCGACCTTGACCTTGAAAGACCTATTCTCGCAAACCAAATTAAAGCAAGTCGATTTTCTTAAAATCGATATTGAAGGAGGAGAGCGGTACGTCCTAACCGCTGAAAACGCAAAGTTACTATCCAGTCAAGTGAAGTATATCTTTATGGAAACACATTCGCGACTGGGAACAGACAAACGAGCTCCGGAAAAGTACCTCAAAAAACTCGGTTTTCATTGTAAGTACTCGGAAGTTTGGCATAATCCTGGCTGCGGTGCTCTTGAAGCGGTCAATCCAAGGTTCCACACCACCCCTGTCTAAAGTTTCTTTGAGCTAGTATCTCCACCTTGCGCTCGAGAGAGATTTCCATTACAATATTTCTTCTCCAGATGTCAGAAAAAGGCATATATTGTTGAGAAACAATAAAAGCTGGATGTCAAAAGACTATTTACTTCACGTCTTTTGACATGTATAATCACGCTTTGTTCTAGCTAAGGCTAGTCGAGGAAAAAAAAGAACATTAATATATGGCTGCACCAACAGATAAAAAACAAGCTCAATATAAGATTCGTGTCCGTCTCAAAGCGTATGACCACAGGGTTATCGATGAGGCTGCCCGAAAGATCTTAGAGACAGCTGTTTCTACTGGTGCCGGTATTGTAGGACCAGTTCCATTGCCAACCACCAAAAAGTGGTTTACAGTGTTAACTTCTCCTCACAGTGATAAAAACGCTCAAGAGCATTTTCAAATTCAAACCCATAAGCGTTTGATTGATATTGTGAATCCAACCAGTAAAACGATTGATTCACTCATGCACTTGGAGTTGCCAGCTGGTGTCGGTATTCAAATTAAAATGTAGTTGGAGAAGATAGATGTTGATCTTTCATCTCGAAGAAATTGATAAGAAATATAAAACGTATGATTACTCAAGTTTTTGCGACCAAACGCACAATGACTCAAGCCTGGACCACCACAGGTAAACGCTTAGCTGTAACACGCCTCCAAGTTGTAAATAATGCCGTTATCGGCCAAAAAAAGTCCCCAGATGATAGTATTCGTTTAGAACTGGGCTTTGGTCTTAAAAAATTAAAAAACATGTCAAAACCACTCAGATCAAAACTTGAAAAGAGTGGTTTTTCTTTTGGTGTACGATCAATGCGAGAGGTAACTGTCGCTGCTGATGAAACACTAAAGCCAGGCGATATCTTAAAAGTAGAAGAAATTTTACAAATCGGCGACGTGGTCACTGTTCAGGGAACAACCAAGGGTCGCGGATTTGCCGGTGCGATGAAGAGACATGGCTTCAAAGGCGGACCAAAGACTCACGGCCAGTCAGATCGATGGCGAGCAGTCGGTTCTATTGGACAACGAACCACCCCAGGACGTGTTTTTAAAGGTAAACGCATGCCAGGTCATTACGGTGTCGATGTTCAAACTGTAGCTGGTTTGACCGTTCTCTACATTAATCCAGAGGTTCAAGAAGTTTGGTTGAGTGGACCCATTCCAGGAGCAATGAATGGAACTGTCACTATCTCCAAAACAGGCAAAACCAAACCAATTCAACTTGATCAAAAAGCCAGTGGTTTGCAATCTGTAGTTCCAACCACAACTGAGGCTGTGTCAGAGGTTTCAGTTACAGGAGATGCACAATGAACTTAACCGTCGCTTCTACTATTGGTCAAGCAACTACAATGTCTGTGAATGATGCTGTATTTGGAGCTGTCATCAATCCTGAGCTTATTGCGCAAGCAATCCGTGTCTATTTATCCAATCAACGTCAAGGTTCAAGTAAAGTCTTAACCCGTTCTGAAGTTTCCCGAACCAAGAAAAAATGGTTTAAACAAAAAGGAACAGGTAATGCTCGCCATGGTGCTCGTACACCAAATATCTTTGTCGGTGGAGGTGTAGCTCACGGTCCTACAGGAGAACAAAATTGGTCATTAAAGCTCTCTGCCTCAATGAGGAAAGCTGCCTTAATTTCTGCTTTGAGCGCACAGGTCAAAAACATCACGGTCGCCGATGATTTAAATCAACTTGATGGTAAAACAGCTTCAGCTGAACGCCTGTTGTCGAAGATGTTACCAGACGCAGCTCATATTTTGGTTGTCGTTGATCAAGTTGAACCAATGGTCATTCGCAGCTTACGCAATTTAGAGAGTGTTTTAATTGTGAGTGCTGAACGAGTTACAACTTACGACATCGCTTTTGCGGATGGTATCCTCATGACCAAAGATGCAGTTAAAGTCATTGAAGACCGATTAACCAAAAAAGCTAGTCATGAAGCAACTGTAGAAATTGCAGCTGCAGAAACAGAAAAAGTATTACAAGCAAAAGTAAAACTAGCCGCAAAAAAGCCAGTTGTCAAAAAAACAGCAGCTCCCAAAGCAGCCAAAGTCGAAAAGGAAGTCAACTAATTACTCGTTACTAGATACTAAAAAAAATGAACGCACATATTCTAAAAAGACCAATTATCACTGAAAAAACATTATTCATTGCGAGTAAAAATAATGCCTATACCTTTGAAGTTGATCCAACGGCGACCAAAACACAGATTGCCGATACAGTTGAAAAATTGTTTGGTGTAAAAGTAACAAGTGTGAATACCGTGATGCGTGGTCGTTCACTTCGTCGGACTGGAAAACGCCGCACAATTAGTCTGGTGCCACGGAAGAAAAAAGCTATTTTGACCCTACAATCCGGTCAAACAATTCCATTGTTTGATACAGGCAGCACGAAAGCTGATAAAGAATAACATGTTAATTAAACAAAAACCGACAAATAACAGCAATCGTCATTATGTTCGTGTCAGTCATGCACATCTGCACGATGGCGATCCAGAAAAATCTCTTTTGGCTCCAGGACACTTGAAACGTCAAGGTCGAGGGTTTAAAGGACATATTACTGTTCGTCATAGAGGTTCTGGTGTCAAGAAACGACTCAGAATCATTGATTGGAAGCGTGAAAAGTTCTTAATTCCTGCAGTGGTGAAAACGATTGAGTACGATCCAACCCGCAGTGCCAATATAGCGTTACTTTTTTATAAAGACGGTGAAAAACGCTACATCATCGCTCCAGAAGACCTTAAAATCGGTGACGAAGTCTTATCTGGTGAGAATGTTGAGATTAAAGTTGGCAATGCCTTACCATTAAAAAATATTCCAGTTGGTGTGATGATTCACAACATTGAAACTCGAGTAGGTAAAGGTGCTCAAATGGTTCGCGGTGCAGGAACCGCAGCAATGATTCAATCCAAAGATGGCGGATTTGTGACTATTTTATTACCTTCCAAAGAAGTGAGATTGATAAATGAGCTCTGTTTCGGTACAATTGGCCAGATTGGTAATCAAGATTGGAAAAATCGTAAACTTGGAAAAGCAGGACGAAAACGCTTAATGGGTATTCGTCCCACGGTTCGTGGTGTGGCTCAGCATCCAGATTCGCATCCACACGGAGGCGGTGAAGGACGTAGTGGTGTTGGTATGAAGTATCCAAAGACGCCATGGGGCAAACACGCATTGGGTACCAAGACACGAAATAAGAAAAAGAGTACCAATAAATACATTGTAAAAGATCGAAGAGTTAAATAATACATTATGTCTAGATCAAGTAAAAAAGGACCATTTATCGACCCAAAGTTGTTGAGTAAAGTCAACAAACAAAAGGGTTCCGGAGACAAAGCTCCAATCAAAACATGGAGCCGTGCATGCACGATTTCTCCAGATTTTGTTGGTCACACATTCTTGGTCCATCAGGGTAAGAAGTTTGACGAAGTGTTTGTAAATGAATCGATGGTAGGTCATAAATTAGGGGAGTTTGCTCCAACCCGAGTCTTTAGAGGACATGGCAAAGTGGTCAAACGCGTCTTAGCCAAGACATAAATAAGATTTATATGTTAATTAAAACAGTTCAAAAGTACACACGTCAATCTCCTCGCAAGGTGAGATTGGTCGCAAATCAGGTCAAAGACCTCTCTTTGCAACAAGCAGTGATGCAGTTGGCAGTGATTGAAAAGAAGGCAACAGAAGTGATTGGAAAGACCATTAAGCAAGCAATTGCTGATGCAACTCACAATCATGGATACCAAGTGAGCGATCTATCAATTGAGAGTATCTTAATCACCGAAGGTCCACGCTACAGACGTTTTAGAGCTGTAAGTCGAGGTCGAGCACATGGCATTATTAAAAGAACGTGCCACGTGACCGTCATTTTGAAGACACAAGAAGATGCCAAAGCAAGTAAGGTAGCAGAGGCAGATGTACCAAAAGATATTACTGCCACCGAAGCACAGATTATGGCTGCAGAAGCCCAATCCGCAGATGCGGCAACCTCAACTGGTGCAAACTTAAAACAAGTCGGAAACATGAACAAGGCTGACAAAGTTGCCAGTCGAAAAGTAACAAATAGAAAAGTAATTACTGGAAAATAAATATGGGACAAAAAGTAAATCCAACTGGCTTTCGATTAGGTAATTTATTTACCTGGAAATCAAAATGGTTTGCCGAGGATAAACACTACTCAGAGACTGTCTTAGAAGATCACAAGTTGCGTGAATTCTTAAATAAGAAGTTGCAGACAGCTGGCCTAGTGCAGGTAAACATCGAACGCTCGTTAACGATGATTACGGTTCTTCTACATGTAGCTCGTCCAGGTGTTGTTATTGGAAAAGGTGGAGCAAACTTAGAAATTATTAAAAAAGATGTAGAACGTATTTTGAATGTGGCAAAACAGAAAAAAGATAAAGTCAAAGTTGATATTAAGGTTCAAGAAGTCAAGAAACCAGACTTAAGTGCCAAGTTGGTTGCTGAGCGAATTGTGGATCAATTAATTAAACGATATCCTCATCGCCGAGCCATTTCTCAAGCAATTGAGAAAGTAATGGGTGCGGGTGCAAAAGGTGTCAAAGTGTGTTTATCTGGTCGTATCGGTGGAGCTGAAATTGGCCGCCGCGAAAAATACTTTGAAGGCAGTGTGCCAACACAAACATTAAGAGCAAATATTGATTACTTTGAAATGCCAGCTAGAACACGTTCTGGATATGTAGGAGTCAAGGTTTGGATTAACAAAGGTGAAGGAGCAATAAATTAGTACGTAGTGAAAGAGGAAGTAGCGGATTGTGATAAACTCACTCCCTATGCACTCACAACAAAATACTAGTTATTTAATCGTATGTTACAACCGAAAAAAGCAAAATTTCGCAAACAGTTCAGAGGCAGCTTGGCTGGTGTCTCAACTCGCGGAACCACCGTTGTCTTTGGTGACTTTGGCTTAAAAGCCACTACATCAGGTTGGGTGTCTTCTCGCCAAATTGAAGCAGCCCGTAAGAAAATTACGTATGCTACAAAAAGAATGGGTAAGTACTGGATGAGAATGTTTCCAGATAAGCCAATTACAAAGAAAGCAGTTGGAGTGAAAATGGGTTCAGGTAAAGGTGATATTTTTGAACACGTAGCAGTGATTAAACCAGGTATGATTTTATTTGAAATTGGTGGCGTGACAGAGGCAATGGCCAAAGAAGCTTTTTCCAAAGCTGGTCATAAATTATCTGTTAAAACCACAGTAGTGGCGAAATAACTTTATGAAACGAAAACAAATAACAGCACTACATGATATGACGCTCGGTGAGTTGAACAAAAAACTTGCAGAGTTGACTATGGATGTTGCAAAAGCAAAACTTGAGAAAAAAGTGGGGAAACTCGCAAATGTACGATTAGTTTCTGGTTTAGGCGATGATATTGCCCGAATTAAGACAATTTTACATCAGAAAGAAATGGAAGTCGCATGAAAGTAATGCAAGGAACAGTCACTTCAGTTAAAACGGCCAAAACAGCAACCGTCACCGTCACAAGACAGTGGCAGCACCCTGTTTATAAGAAGTACGTAAAACGCACTAAAAACTATGCTTGCCACGTAGATGCTATTGGAGTTAGTGAAGGTGACAACGTCACGATTGAGGCTTGCCGTCCAATGAGTAAGACCAAGTTTTTTAAGATTACAGCCAAGGAAGAATCTACTAAAGTAGTTTTACCTCAAGAAGCAACGATAGCTAAAGAAACTAAAGTGATAAAAGTAAAGAAGAGTAAATAAAGATATATGATTCAATTACGATCAGTACTACAAGTTGCAGATAATAGTGGCGCCAAGCAAATTCGCGTCATTCAAGTCCACGGTGGATCAATCCGTCGGTTTGGTTATGTAGGTGATGTGGTGACTGCTTCGGTCATTAAGGCAGATCCTCATGGCACTGTCAAAAAAGGTGAAAAAGTCAAAGCTGTGATCGTCCGTACACATAAAGAGAGACGTCGGGCAAGTGGTGAATACATTCGATTTGATGATAATGCGGCAGTTATTCTTGTTTCACGCAAAGAAGAAACTCCAGTTGGTACTCGTGTGTTTGGCCCGATTGCTCGTGAAGTCAAAGAACGAGGATTTAACAAAATTGCAAGTTTAGCGCAGGAAGTTTGGTAATATCCCGCAAGGGGATACCGAAGAAATGAAATTATGAAATTTAAAGTAGGCGACATCGTATTAGTCACTGGCGGAAAAGATAAAGGGAAACAAGGTAAAATCTTGAAAGCTTTACCAGAGCGAAACAGCGTGGTCGTTGAAAATGTGAACATGTACGTAAAGCACATTAAGCCGTTGAATGGTCAAGCTGGTCAAAGGGTGATCCGTCCAAGACCACTACCTACTGCAAAGATTTCCATTTTGAATGGTGAAGGCAAGGCAGATCGAATTGGCTATAAAATAAATAAAGACGGAACAAAAGATCGTGTTTTCAAGAAAACAGGGAAAGTTGTTCCAGAAACGAAACGTGAGAAAAAATAAAGAACGAATATGAATAGACTTAAAGAAAAATACCAGCTCACTGTCGCTCCAACTTTGAAAAAAGAATTTGAGTTAGATAATGTATTTGCAGTTCCTAAAATTAGTAAAATTGTAGTGAACATGGGCATTACTGATCAAACCTCTCGAGATGCAGCAATTACCAATGTAGTTGAGCAGTTCAAAGTGATCACTGGCATGAAGCCCAACATCACTCGAGCTAAAAAAGCGATTGCTACATTTAAAAGTCGAGTTGGTGATCCATTAGGTGTCATGGTGACTTTGCGCGGAGATTACATGTGGGAGTTCTTAGATAAATTGATTTCTTTAGCTCTTCCCCGTGTCAAAGACTTTCAAGGCGTATCTGCCACTGCATTTGATGAACGAGGCAACTACAACTTAGGAATTGAAGAGCAAATTATTTTTCCTGAGATTAACTACGATCAAATACAAGGTGTCCGTGGTTTACAGATTACGATCGTCACTACCGGTAAAGAAAGTAAACAAACATATAGAATGTTGGAATTATTAGGAATGCCTTTTGAGAAAAAGGCTAAATAAGAATTAATTATGGCAAAGAAATCGCAAATTGCTAAAAACAAAAAGTTAGGCCTTCGTAAGGAAGCATTATTCCTCGCAGGTGAAGCCAAACCAAATCGTGTTTCCACACGAGTGGTAAATCGGTGTAAAATATGCGGACGCCCTCGTGCTTATATGAGACAGTTTGGGCTGTGCCGGTTATGTTTCAGAGAATTAGCCCTGAGTGGCGAGTTAGCTGGAGTCACAAAGGCTAGTAAATAAATATGAACGATCCAATCGCAGACATGATCATCCGAATAAAGAATGCATTGATGGCCAAACATGATTCCGTGGCCATTCCTCATTCCAAATTAAAAGCTCAAATTGGTCAAATTTTATTGGCCAATAAGTATGTTGAAGAGTTTCGAGTCGAGCCAAAGACTCCACAATCAGAGATCCAATTAAAGTTAAAATATGTTGGACGAGTCCCAGCTATTACTGGGGTGAAGCGTGTCTCCACTCCTGGTCGCCGAGTCTATACGTCCTCAACCACAATCCCTCGAGCTCTAGGTGGCTATGGTATTACCATTGTCTCTACAAGCAAAGGAATTATGACTGATAAAGAAGCTAAGAAACAAAATGTTGGAGGAGAAATCCTCTGCCAGATCTGGTAAAATATGTCAAGAATTGGTAAAAAAGTAATTTCTATCCCAGCCGGAGTCACCGTTCAGGTGACTGGATCTGATGTCATGGTCAAGGGTCCAAAAGGCGAGAATAAAGTCCTTGTCTTAGCTGGAATTGTTGTCACTGTTCAAGATCAGGTTGTAGCTGTGACTCGAACTGACGAAGAGCGACAAACAAGAGCTTTTCATGGTTTGATTCGCAGTTTAATTAACAATGCCGTCACCGGATCTGCGCAAGGATACAAAAAAACCCTCAAGCTGCAGGGAACTGGATATCGAGTCACGATGAAGGGAGTTGGAATTTCTCTTGCTCTTGGCTTCTCTCATCCAGTTGAAGTGAAACCAGATGCAGGCATAAAATTAAGTATAGAAGGAAATGACACCATTCATATTGAAGGTGTTGATAAACATGCTGTCGGTCAAATGGCAGCAAATATTCGAGCGATTCGTCCTCCTGAGCCATATAAAGGTAAAGGTGTCCGATACCTTGATGAAGTCGTCAGACGCAAAGCAGGCAAGACGGCCACGAAATAATATATGAAAGTGAATCACTTAAAAACATCAGCAGATAAACGCAAAATCAGAGTTCGCAGCAAAGTCATGGGGACTACACTCCGACCTCGCTTAAGCGTGTTTCGTTCCAACAAGTTTGTATACCTTCAGGTCATTGACGATGAAGTAGGTAAAACACTTGTGTCTATGAATAGTAAAACCACAAAAGTCAGTGGTACTAAAATAGAGCAAGCTATACAAGTTGCAAAAGCATTAGCTAGTCAATTAAAAACAGCCAAGATTAACAAATTAGTATTTGATCGCGGAAGTTATCGCTACCACGGTCGAGTTAAAGCCATCGCCGATGTCATGAGAGAAGAAGGGGTGCACGTTTAATGCCAGAAAATAGATCAATGAACCATCAACTGCCAAAAGAGCCACAAGAATTTGAAGAAAAAGTGATTCAAATCAATCGCGTTTCCAAAAAAACTAAGGGTGGGAATAAAATGGGTTTTTCAATCTTAATGGTTGTTGGAGATCGAAAAGGTAAGGTTGGTGTAGGGCTTGGTAAATCAAAAGACGTCATGTCCGCGATTCGCAAAGGCGTGAAAAAAGCCAAAAAGAAAATGATCACTGTTCCTTTAGATGGAACAACCATTCCTTTTTCCATAACTGTCAAAAAAGGTTCTGGCAGAGTCATGTTGAAGCCAGCTCCCAAAGGTTCTGGAGTCATTGCAGGTGGACCAGTTAGAGCCGTGGTTGAAGCTGCCGGTATTCGAGATATTTCTAGTAAAATTCTTGGTTCAGGCACTCAATCTGTCAGCGTCTATGCCACGTTTGAGGCATTACGACAAATTCAACAAATTGTCGCTTTAAAAGGTATTCGTCTAAAATCTATCGCTGACATTGAAGCTGAAGAAGCAAAAGTGTTGCGAGAGTTAAATCAGAGAGCCAAAGATACGGCAGCCGCTCACATTGAAAAAGACAATGCTGTGCAGAAAATGCAATCTGGTGAAAAAACACCAAAAAAAGTAGTCAAATCCAAAGTAGCTAAACCCGACAAGCAAAGCGTGGCGGATGACCAACAAGTTATTAAAGAAGTGAAGTAGTTATGTCATTAATGAAAACCTTGCTCAAAACAACTGAAAAATCTAAAAAAAGACTCGGTCGTGGCCCAGGTTCGGGTAAGGGTATGCACACCGTTGGTCGTGGAACCAAAGGTGCTGGTGCTCGTAAAAGTGGAAGCATGCCAACTTGGTATGAAGGTGGTCAACTTCCCTTGATCAAGCGTATCCCAATGCTTCGTGGAAAATCTCGTTTTAACGTCATTCGACCAACGGCAGAAGTCACGTTGACAGATTTACAAAACATGTCTGCTGAGATTATTACTTTGGATTCATTAAAGCTCGAAAAAGTGATCGATACTCAATTTAAAAAAGCCAAAATCATTGCAAATGGCAGTATCACTCGAAAAGTGACTGTTCAGGGTATTGCTGTTTCTGCAACAGCAGTTAAAATGATTACTGCTGCTGGTGGCACCACTCAAGCAGTTCAATAATGAAGCAATTCACTTCTATCCTCCAAAGGATATTTTCTAATCGTGAAATTAGAAAAAAGATCCTCTTCACTGCAGCCATATTCTTGGTTTTTAGGTTTTTAGCACATGTTCCTGTACCAGCGGTAAATTTAGTTCAACTCAAGGCAATTTTTGCGTCGAGCCAACTGTTAAGTGTACTGAACATTTTCTCTGGAGGAACGCTTTCAAGCTTCTCCGTCATGGCGGTAGGAATTAATCCATATATCACGGCTTCAATCGTCGTGCAAGTTGCCGGTATGATCTTTCCCACCTTGAAAGAACTTCAAAAAGAAGGAGAGTCTGGAAGAGAAAAGTTAAACCAGTACACTCGATTTTTATCGGTTCCAATAGCTGTGGTGCAGAGTATCTCAGTCTTGGTTCTTTTAAGAACTCAAGGTTTACTTCAATCCCAAGATCCATTTACGATTATCACCATGATCTTCACCCTAGTCGCTGGCTCCATGGTTTTGATGTGGTTGGGTGAGCTTGTTACTCTATATGGTATTGGAAATGGTATTTCTATGGTGCTCTTTGCCGGCATCGTCGGTCAATTTCCAGCAGCCGTAGCTCAGCTTTTTTCGGTGACTGGTTCTCAAGACTTGATTAAAATTGGTATTTTTGCAGCCCTTTTTCTCGGAGTGATCTCTTTGATGGTCTTTATGAACGAAGCAATAAGAAAAGTGGCAATTCAGTATGCAAAAAGAAATCGTGGAGATAAAGTTTACGGCGGTCAGACAACGCACTTTCCAATTAAGATTAATGTCGCTGGAGTTTTACCGATTATTTTTGCGGTATCATTCATGTTAGCTCCTCCCTTTATTGGTCGCTTTTTAACCACGCTTGGAAATACGCAATTGACCCAACTCGGTCAAAACGTGACGTTGTGGTTTTCACCGACGTCACCTGTATACATGGTGATTTACTTCTTATTGGTATTTACCTTTACTTTTTTCTCAGCGATGGTGTTCTTTAATGCCGGCGATATTTCCGAAGAGCTCAAGAAGAGTGGAGCATTTATTCCTGGAACTAGACCAGGTGGACCGACTAAGCAGTTTCTAGAATTTGTGGTGGCTAGGATTACCTTCGTTGGAGCCGTTTTCTTGGGTTTCATCGCAATTCTGCCTTCTATTGCTCAGTCAATTACAAATATCCAATCGTTGGCAATTGGTGGAACAAGTATGTTAATTGTTGTTTCGGTGGTCTTAGAAACTGCAAAACAAGTTGAAGGATTGTTGGTTGGCGAAAATTACGATAAGTTTATATAATAAAAAAATAGGACGTATGTCCCTGCTTTGGCGGGGTAACTTTGTCATTTACGACAAGGGCATATGGAAAAGTCATGAAATTAGTTTTAGTTGGCATCCAAGGGGCGGGTAAGTCCACCCAAGGAAATATGTTATCTGAGAGCTTGAAAATTCCCTATCTTTCCTCCGGGCATATTTTCCGTGAAATGGCCAAAGAAAAAACTCCACTCGGACGTACTTTAAAGGAGACCTTAAATTCAGGTAATTTAGTTCCAGATAAATTAACCCTAGAAATCATTGCGGAGTACTTAAAAAAACCAGAGTATGCAAACGGATACATCCTAGATGGTTTTCCCAGAACAGTTCCGCAAGCAGAAGTGTTTAATGGAAATGTTGATAAAGTTATCTTCATCGACGTATCAGATAAAGAAGCTTTATGGAGAATTTCTGGACGTGTTTCCGATCGAGAAGATGAGTCACTTCAAGCTATCCGTAAGCGAATCGCATTATTTCACTCTCAAACAGAGGCTACTCTAGAGTACTATCGTGATCACGGTATGCTCATCCAAGTAAATGGTGAAAAAAGAGTAGATGAAGTTTTCACCGAAATCATGGGATTTTTGAAGTAAAGTCCCATTGAGTTTTTTACGCATATGAATTCTGCTCAAGTAGCTCTCCAGCAAACACAGAAAATGACTGCAATGCGTGAAGGTGGTCGTCGTTTAGGCCAAGTGCGTGACCAACTGGTTCAATTTACCATAGTAGGCATGTCATTTGCCGAAATAGAAGCAGAGGCGCAACGTTTAATTAGAGCAGCAGATTCGATTCCCAACTTCGCCTTGGTTCCAGGTTATCACTGGGCCACCTGCATCATGAAAAATGACGAAATGTGCCATGGTGTACCCAGTCTAGAAAAACGAGTTGAGGATGGTGATTTAATGACGATCGATGTAGGACTGCTCTATCAAGGCTATCATCTGGATACTACGACCAGCTTCATTGCTGGTAAAAAAGATACAATCAAAGTTGAGTTCTTAGCAGTAGCTAAAAAGGCATTAGCGAAAGCAATTAGTAAAGCCAGCCCAGGAAACAGTATTTTTGACATTAGTTCTGCCATGGAAAAAATGATTCAGCAACATGGTTGGGATATGGTCTACCAGTTAACCGGTCATAGCATTGGTAAAGAGCTTCATGAGGCGCCGTATGTGCCTTGTATCGCTCAGCGCAGCGACAAACGTCAGATTCTTACCGCTGGTCAAACGCTCGCAATTGAGATCATGGCTGCTGTTGGGGATGCTGAACTCGTCGTGGATAAAGATGGTTGGACGTATCGAACAAAAGATGGCAGTCTAACGGTCATGGAAGAAGAGACAGTTCTCATTACTGAAAAAGGGCCAGAGATTTTAACCAAAGGTAGATGAAATGAAAACCGCCATTCTCTAGGAGAATAGCGGTTTAGCCATCTTGGACGGCTATCTATCAAGGTACACTCGCTGGTTCGCGAGCCTTATGATCGTGATGATCTGGGGGATCGCTCGATCAGCGTACTGCACGATTGTCTGCATCTGGTAGGGAACCAGCGGCTCTCCATAAGAATTGTTTTGACCGAGAAGGTTTAGAACATCTGTCTCGGTCATTCCACTTTTAATCCCATAATGACTGGGAGTCTGATGGGAGAACACTATCCCATCAATGACGTGCAGTTGTGCGTATACAAAAGACTCTTTAGCCACTTTTTTCACACCTCAATATCCAACAAGACAGTGATTTTATCATAATTCGGTCCAGAATTAAACCTAAACTTTTTTGAATTACTTTCTCAAAAACCAAACAGTCTCCAATCTGGTAAAAACATCTTTCTACTGGTATAATAATTCACATTAGTGATTTAAAGGTTTTTTATGGGTAAAGTTCAAGAACATAAGCGCGTGGTCAAAGCAAGACGTCAATCTGACGTTACTTCTGAATTGACAAAAAGTAATGATTTATTCGAAATTGATGGAGTGGTAGACGAATGCTTGCCAAACACAATGTTTCGAGTCAATATTACTGCCTCTCCAGTTCCTCAGCTGGTTGGTCAGCAACTGCTTGGAACTCTTGCTGGCAAGATGCGATTATTTAGAATTCGTGTCCTCCCAGGCGACATTGTTCGTGGATATGTCAGTAAATATGACCTCAAAAAGTGTAAAATAACGTATAGATCAACCCAAAAGGCTTCGCATCAAATTTAGTTCTTTTCAAATTAGCCTGAATAAGGTATATTTCACCTCTGTCTAGTAGAGGATAGTAATGAGTAGTTAGCAGGTAGAGGTAAGTGAAACACATTCACTCCCTATCCACTTATTACAACATACTAGTTACTAAAATATGAAAGTACGTGCATCAGTAAAAAAAATGTGTCGGTCATGTAAGACTATTAAACGTAAAGGCGTCTTATTTGTGATTTGTTCTACAAGTCCAAAACATAAGCAACGCCAAGGATAAGTTATGCCTCGTATTGCCGGTATTGATATTCCAGATAATAAAAAAGTGCGAATCTCCTTGCGCTATGTGTACGGAGTTGGCCCACAATTAGCTGATGAAGTCATTAAAGAAGCTGGAGTTAATCCAGATAAAAGAGCGAAAGAGCTTACTGGCGATGAAGTGAGTAAGATTCAACGAATTTTAGAAAAATATAATGTTGAAGGTAACTTACGACGTTTAATTAGAGAAAATGTAGATCGATTGAAAAGAATCGGTTCTTATCGTGGTCTACGTCACAAAATGGGCCTACCAACTCGTGGTCAAAGAACTCGTTCCAATGCTCGTACTCGTAAAGGGAAGAAGCGAATTGCAGTCGGATCCATGACTAAAGAGATGGCCGCTAAAATCGACGCATCTAAAAAAGCTTAAGAAATAGGAAATAACTGAAGAAATATGCCAACTGCATCTAAACCAACTACTACTGCTCCACGTAAAATTACCAAAGTAATTCCTCGTGGTCGGATGTATGTAACTGCCACATTTAACAACACTATCGTCAGTGTCACTGATGAAAAAGGGAGTGTTATCTGTTGGGCTTCCACCGGTGGATCGGGATTTAGCGGTTCACGCAAATCAAGTCCATACGCAGCAACAGTAACTGTGGAAAACGCGGTCAATAAAGCTCGCGTCTATGGAATGAATGAAATGGACGTCTACTTAAAAGGTCCAGGTCCAGGTAGAGATGCGGCATTACGCGTTTTGAGAGCACAAAAAATTAGAGTTAATATGATTGCAGATATGACCCCAGTTCCACATAATGGAACGAAGTCACGTAAGGCTAAACACAACAGGTAAACACTTATGTCAAGATATACAGGATCAAAAAACAAATTATCTCGTCGAGTTGGTGAGGACTTAGGTCTCAAAACCAATGCAGCAAAAGTTGCAAAAGTTTTGGCTAATCGCCCAGGTCAACATGGTGCCAAAGGACGAAAGAAATTATCTGACTATGGTGTCCAATTAAAAGAAAAACAAAAGGTGAAGTACATTTACGGTTTGACTGAAAAACAACTACATCACCTGTACGAAATTGCCACCAAAAATCCAACTGCTACTGGCGCTGCACTCCTAGGGTTGCTTGAGCGCAGGCTCGATAACGTCATTTACCGATTGGGTTGGTCTCCAACTCGAGCAGCTGCTCGTCAAGCAGTCGCTCACAACCACATTGTGGTCAATGGTAAAAAGATGAACATTCCCTCTTATACGGTGAAGGTGAGTGACGTAGTTACTGTCAAAAGTACTTCAGCAGAATTAAGTTTCATTGCTGATGGAATCAAAGAGTCAACAAGAGAGTTACCAGCCTGGTTGGAAAAAAAAGGTGGAGCTGCTAAAATTGCTCGCTTCCCAGAACGAACTGAAATTAAAGAAGCCATTGAAGAGCAATTAATCGTGGAGTTTTACAGTAGATAATACCAATTATAAATTTAACTTGACACGGAGTCCCGAAAGGGGCGGCGAAACAAGGAGAAACATATGAATCAAAACTTTAATCAATACCCAGCAATGAGCCCAACGTTTACTATTGCCGAACAAGATGTTAAAGGGAATAGCGCAACATTGGTTTTCGAACCATTGGAACAAGGTTACGGGAACACTTTAGGCAACGCTTTACGCCGAGTTCTATTGAGTTCTTTACCAGGATACGCCATCACCAAAGTTCGAATCAATGGAGTTGATCATCAATTTTCAACTTTGGAAGGTATGAAAGAAGATGTGGTTGAGTTAATTTTAAACTTAAAAGAACTTCGAGTGAAATCAGATAGTACAGCTCCTGGAACGTTGCGTTTGGACGTCAAAGGTGCCAAAGAAGTCACTGCGGCTGATATTGAATGTGAAGGTGGCTTTGAAATCGTAAATACTGATCGCTACCTCGCTTCTCTTGCAGCCGGGAAAACGCTGAAAGTTGAAATGACTGTAGAACCAGGCGTTGGTTACTCGATGGCTAATGATCGAAAAGATATCACTCTTGGAGAAATTGCGATTGATGCGCTTTTTTCCCCAGTCGTTAAAGTGGCTTACAAAGTCGAAGCAACCCGCGTTGGTCGCAGAACAGACTTTGATCGAATTTTATTGGATATTGAAACAAATGGTTCAATTCAACCAATTGAAGCTGTCAAGCAAGCTGCACAAATCTTAGCTCGTCAATTCACGCAAGTGTTCAGTCCTACTTTACCTGTTGAAGTCAAAGAAGAAATTTCTTTGAGTCCAGAAGAGGCGGAAGTCCTGAGACTCACTGTAGAAGAGTTAGACTTACCGACTCGAATCGCAAACGCCTTGCGCAAAGGTGGATTTAAGACAGTTGGTGACTTAACTGGTGCTCCACGTGACGTTGTCGCAAAAGTGAAGAACTTAGGTGGTAAGAGTGTCGATTTAATTGATGAAGCATTAAAGAAAAAAGGGGTTAGCTTGGGTTAGTACATGGCATGAAGGTGGTAGTGATTTGTAATAAAAATTCACACACTATCCACTCACTACTAATTACTAGTTACTACATATGAGACATCGAATACAAGACAAAAAATTTAACCGAGACACAAATCAGCGTAAAGCACTGTTTATGGGTCTGTTGCGCAATTTAACTGAACAAGGTTCTATTGTGACCACTATGTCCCGAGCCAAAGCTGTCAAACGCTTAGCTGACAGAATGGTGTCAACTGCTCAAGGCAATGATTTAGCCGCTCGCCGCAAGCTTCATGTATTTTTTGGTAAACGAGATGTTGTAAATAAGCTAGTTGATGTGGTTGCTCCGGCGATGATGGATCGGAAAAGTGGTTTTGTCCGAGTGACAGATATCGGTAGTCGACGTGGGGATAACACCCCAATGGCTCGCTTAGAGTTTACAATCCAAGCTGGCGAAAGAGGCGTGTTAAAAAAACCTGCTGAAGTTGCGGTGATCGAAAAAACGACTGTTGAAGAAGTTGCTAAACCAAAGAAATCAGTTGCTAAAAAAGCTAAAGTTGAGAAGAAGTAATATATGAAAACATTCATGTTAAAAACAGCTGAAATTAAGAGAAACTGGATCATTGTTGATGCAGCTGATCGAGTTCTTGGTCAAGTTGCGACAGAAATAGCTACTAAGTTAATGGGTAAAAATAAACCAACTTTCACCCCACACATTGATAATGGTGATTTTGTTATTGTACTTAATGCGGGTAAAGTTATCGTCACTGGTGCAAAAAGCAAGCGGAAGTTATACAATCGTCACTCATTAATGCCAGGTGGTATAACCACCAACACCTTTGAAGAGTTATTAACCAAAAAACCAGAGCAAATTATTCAACTGGCTGTACATAACATGTTGCCAAAAAACAAGTTACGAGCCGATAGAATGGCTCGCTTAAAAGTATATAAAAGTGCAGCGCACCCACATCAAGGTCAAACAGATGTGAAAGAAGTCAAAACAGAAGTGAAGGAAAGTTAAAGAGATATGGCAAACAAACTATTGAAAAAGAAAACGACTGTCCAAAAGATCGTCAAAAAACAAAAAGCTCAACCAAGTGCAAGTAGCGCAAAAAATGCTCGCCCAGCTGGTAGTGCTCACTTTTCTTTGCCAAGTGGTGAGTATGTAACTGCTGTCGGTCGTCGCAAGTCTGCAACTGCTCGGGTTCGTGTGTATAAAGATGCAGGTGATTTTGTTGTGAATGACCTATTGGTCAGTGAGTACTTTCGCAGCGTTGTAGGCGCTCCTTCTCTTTACAACTTGCCAATGGTTACCTCAGACGTTTTGGGTAAGTACGCAATTTCAGTAAAAGTTTCTGGATCTGGCCTGCGTTCACAAATTGATGCAGTCAACCATGCTATCTCTCGTGCTTTATTGAAAATTAATCCAGAATTTCGTTTAGAACTCAAGAAAAAAGGTCTCTTACGTCGCGATGATCGCATGAAAGAAACCCGCAAAATTGGCACTGGTGGAAAAGCTCGCCGTACCAAACAATCTCCAAAACGATAAGCAATTATCGTTCTAGATTTAAGAAAATATTAGTTAAGCTGTGTTTATCCACCCGCACTTGTATATTTTCTAATCGACCACTTCCATGTTCTCAGACTTAAAATAAAGAATCCCAAACCAATAAGAACTGCTGTCAACATGCCTACACTTGGCTGAGTGTGCATAAGCACTTGGGCTGGCACGGTGTTCATAATTCCTACTGGAATCACAAAAAGAAGGACTGTCCTGAATGGCTCTCCGTAAATACTTACTGGGAAACGAGACAGATTCGTGAAATCTCGGTAGAGCATAATAGCGTTGTCAACTTCAGTGGTCAAGACTCCCAAACATGCAACAAAGATGTGGAACGCTGTCACAATCAGAAAACTATTGATTAAGAGAGCAAAATAGATTACAACAGAGTTAAAAGTTATGTGAAGCTGCAAGTGAGATAAAATCCACAAACTGGCTGCGGTAGTTGGAAAGAAGAATAGTACGTCCAAAATATCTGGTTTACCTGTCAAAATTCTAAAGAGTGGGTTAATAGGTTTTGATAAGTAAAAGTCTAGTTCACCTGTCCGAACACTCGTACTAAATGAGTAGACACCTCGATACATAATCTGAGCAAGCGTATCTGTAAATTGATAGGTTAAGTAAAAAACAATGACTTGATCTATCGAATAGCCAGCGATGCCAGAGATGTTCTGGTGAAGGAGAAACAGAAACACCAGCAGCATGCCAAATCTGATTAATTTTCCAAACAAGAAGAGCGCATTTGTCCAGCGATTTAAGAAGGTCTCTTGAAAAGCATAACTCGCTACTGTAACCCAAATTTTCCAGTAAATATAGAGTCGTTCTTTCATCTTAATGTCCCGAGGCTCCATACCCTTTTAAGCCCTTGAGCCAGAAGTAGCGGAAAGAAACTGCAAGCAAGGCGATCCAGAGCAGTAATACCGTAAAAGACTGTTGAATTTGCATCCAGTCAAGCTTGCCGAGAAATATTTGGGATTGAAAGTATGAGAAGTAGGGAAAAGGAGTCCATCGTAAGATATTCTGTAAGACCTGTGGAAGGATATTTAACGGGTAGAGACGCCCAGCTGTAAAGTCAATGAACATGTAGAACAAAAACCGAATTCCCCAGTTGTCAGGACTCCAAAAGCCCATTACTCCAATTAACAACATTGCCAAAAAAAATAAGACTGCACCGAGAAAAGTTGTCACTAAAAATGCCAGGAAAAATGGGATTGTGGGTAGGACAAAATGTGGCCTAAAAATCAAGTAGAGAATAAGTGTCTCCACGATCAGAAAAGCAAAATTGTATGCTTTATCAGCTAAATCAATTGCCCCAATCCAGCCAAGTACTTTTAATGGCTTCACCATCACGTTGCTTATTTGACCTTCGTAAATTTGTTGTCCTAGTCCACCAATCTCAGTTGCAAGAATGATGCTTTGTAAAAAACCGATCAAAAAAATGTAGCTGATCATCGAGTCTCGAGTGTAGCCAAAAGCTTGTTGATTATCTTGGAAAATAGCCAACCAAACTGTCACAGAAGCAAAAGTTGCCAATACTTGACGAAAACGCCAAATTGCAAAGCTCAGTGGATACGCTAAGGTGTTCTGCCAATATATTTTAAAAAGAAACCAATATTTGTACATTATGCTGCTTTGGATTCAAAGACGTCTCGAATGATTACTTCAATGGCTGGCTCTTCAATGTTGACGTCCGCAATCGGTAGTTCTGAAAGCATCTTCGCTGCGGTTTTCGTGGCGATTGAGCGAGGTACGAGTAAAGTTGCTTTCGGAAATTCAAAGTCTTTTACTTCTCCATACTCAGTCAATTTTTTCTGTGTAACCTTTTCTGAAAAAATAATCGATAAAATCTTATTTCGAGCGTACCTATCAATGATATCTTGAAGATCTCCGTCAAAGATTTTGTGACCATGATCAATAATAATGGCTCGCTTGCATAGCTCTTTGACGTCGCCCATGTAATGACTGGTTAAAATAATAGTGGCGCCAAAATCCTGATTATATGATTTGATAAAGTCTCGAAGAACTTTTTGCATCACTACATCCAGTCCAATAGTTGGCTCATCTAAGAAGAGTACTTTCGGGCTGTGGAGCAAAGCCGCAATTAATTCACATTTCATCCTTTGACCGAGTGAAAGCTTGCGAACCTGAATGTTGGCAATGTCACGAACTTCCAGCAAGTCCATCAGCTTGTTCAATGTCTTTCTAAATTCTGTTTCTGGGACCTCATAAATGGCTTGATTAAGAAGGAAGCTTTCCATTGCTGGCAGGTCCCACCAGAGTTGATTTTTTTGACCCATAACGAGAGCAAACTGCTTTTGAAAAGCAGGTTTTCTGTCCCACGGATCAAAACCTAAAACAGAAACATTTCCTGAAGTTGGATAAAGTAAACCAGATAACATTTTAAGGGTAGTTGTCTTCCCTGCGCCATTTTGGCCAATGAATCCAATAATTTCTCCAGGATTAATTGTGAAGGAGACATCATCTACTGCTTTGACTTCCACATACTCTCGTTTCCATAGAGACGTAACTGAACCAAGAAGACCAGGCTGTTTTTTATAGACTTTAAACGTTTTGGTCAGGTGACTAATGTTGATAACGGGTTCGATCATACATTCCTTGAATCTTTCATTTTACTCTACTTCTATGAACTTGCCGATGAGTAACGACGTAAGCTAAATTTCCAAATAAAACGGCTTGTAAAGACAGTGGCACAGGTACCAAGAAACAAGGGGACTAAACCCAAAGTCGGCAGCTTTTGAAGCAAAAATGCTGTTGGAATATACCCAACTAAGCCAACGCCTAAAAAAGAGAGCAAGCTCAGCTTGAGCAGTTGAGGGTAAATAATCGTGGGATATTGTGAATGATCCCCCAGTGTTTCTAATGTCCGCAACACCTGTTGCGACTTCGTCACAAAAAAAGCTAAAGAGCTATAAGCAGAAAAAAGAAATAGTAGTAGTATTTGCGTCAGAATGATGGAGGCAAAAAAGGTGAAAACAGACTCTAAAGAAAACGAATAATGTTGAGTGAGTAACACCCAGCCGGTAAAAAGAGCACTGCTGAATGGATAGATGAACTCCATCATAGCTGGGTAGCTAAACAGAGTTAAAAACTGCGCATCCAGGGGCTTGGTAAGTATTGTGTCGAGTTCTCCGGTGGAAACACCCCGCATCATAAAATGCATTAAGCTGGAAAAGTAGACCAGCTCAATCAAGCCCCACATGATGCCACAGATTCCGTACAGTAAGATGACTTCTGATTTGGACCACCCTCCCAAGCTTTGGGTATTTGAAAAAATAATTTCCAACATCATCAACATTCCTACCAGATACACTAAAATAAATGCTCCTTGAATGAAGATGTTGAGTCGATACTCTAAAATGTGCGCCGCTGAACGTTTCCAAATTTGGATGAACACATGCAGATAGTGTCGCATTTTAAATACCTGTTGATTCATATGAATGCGTTGCTTTCTGCCAAATAAAGTACTGGAAAAAATAAAATAAGAATGTCCAGCCAACTAACATGCAGATAGCCTGCAAGGATTGACGAATATCTAGATTGCCTTGCATCATTTGAATTGGAATGTATGCCATATATTCAAATGGTAAGAAGCGAGAGATAAATTGATACCAGGAAGGAAAAAAAGAAACAGAGATAAAAATACCTGATAAGAATCGAAATGTGAACATGACACACATTCTAATGGAATCAACATATTGAAACCAAAAAGCCAATCCAGAAAGACCAAAGTAAAGACAAAACATCGCAAAAAAGACAAGTGTTCCCATGATGACGCAAAGCAAAAATTGGACTGGTGAAAGGAATGTAACGTAACCAAGGAGCAAGGCGGCTGGAATAAATAGAACGATCTTCACCAACACCTCAGCCAGAGTTTGAGCAAACATATTGAAAAAATACATCCAGAAAGGAGAGACGGGTTTCACTAAATACTTAGAAATATATCCAAGTCGAACATCTTCCTCTATATGGTCGGTATGAAAGTTTGATAATCCGTAAATCATGGCAGAAAATAAGTAGTACGAAATAATGTTCTTCGGATCTATATTTGACGAAGTCGATTCATGAGCAACCGCTAACCACAGAAATGCCAGCATCAGAATTGACGTAGTGTACCGGACAGTCCTCAATAGAAAATCAAATCGATATTCCAGCAAGTCTTGAAGGGAAATTTTAAGTGTGAGCCAATACTTTTTCACTTAAGTATTGTACTCCGTAATTTACCAAACTGCTCGCTTGAGTGGTTTGCCAACTCTGAAGTTCACAACCTTGTGACCTTTAATGGTTTGTAGCTTGGTTTCATTGCCGAATGGAACAACTTGTTTGTCCTTAACTTTACCCAAGTAGAAAGTGCCAAATCCAGACAAAACAACTTTGTCACCTTTTTTCAAACTGCGAATAATTTCTTCAAAAACTGTTTCAACAGCTTCTTCAGAAGCCTTTTTCGTTAAATGAGCTTTTTTGGAAATAATACTAATCAGTTGTGACTTGGTCATAACACTCCTTGTTTCTTTATTATAAACGAACTCTTCTTTTAGCTGCAAGAATCCGTTGAAATCACGATTCCTTTGTAGAAGAGGACAGATACTATCACAGCCACCGAAAAGAACCAAGAGGGTATTTAAGCTTGTCTGTTAGATGTAATTTAAGAAAGCGTTACTCAAAAACGAAACTTTCTATCTCATGTCTTTTAGCATAAAAACGTAGAAAAACCCAAGTCGAATAGAGAAGGAGAGCGCTACTACTGACTAGAATGAGCACGACTCCAACGAGCAGTGTTTGGGGAACTTGCGATTCATTTGCTTCAGTTGC
>Ga0105048_10000059_pt1 | contig 141017 bp, 108 predicted proteins | sample MAT05_FD_78382 | JGI IMG/M metagenome (GOLD analysis project Ga0105048, IMG submission 78382) | Freshwater microbial communities from Lake Fryxell liftoff mats and glacier meltwater in Antarctica - MAT-05 | ecosystem: Environmental > Aquatic > Freshwater > Ice > Liftoff microbial mat | place...
GCTCGCAGCTCGCAGCTCGCAGATCGCAGATCGCAGTCTACGCCTATCGCTCCAGCGCAAATCCAACATCGATGGCTGGCCGCTTGGGATTGTTCGCGACCAGCCAGCCGGTCAGGTACATCCACTGCGTCATGCGCGTAAGCTTGGGGTAGTTGATGTTCTCCGGTTTGTCGCGCGGCGTGTGGTAATCGGGATGCAAGTTGGTTGAATATTCGATGGCCGGCACATTCATGCGTGCGTACGGCAAGTGATCGCTGCGAAAGTACCAACCCTCCGGATGCGTGGGGCGATCCCAAATGGAATCAAGCTTGAACTTGCCCGTCAATTCGTTCGCCCTGAGCGCCATCTCCACGAGTTCGCTGGAGTTGCGGTGCGGCGGTTGCACGCCCATAAGGCTGGCCGAGTCGGGATGATTGCGGCCAATCATGTCGCCATTCAACACCGCGACGATGTTCGCCAGCGGCACAACCGGATGCGCAACATGATACCGCGAACCCAACAGGCCTCGCTCTTCCGCACCGTGGTACACAAACAGAATCGAGCGTTTGGCGGGCTGTTTCACAAAGGCGCGGGCCACGGCAAACAGCGCGACACTCACCGTACCGTTGTCGTCAGCGCCACTCCAGGTGGAGTCGCCACCAACATCAAATCGCACACCATCGTGATCCTGATGCGAGCTGTACAACACATATTCGTCGCGCAGTTTGGGGTCGGTGCCGCGAATGACGCCCACGATGTTCACCGACGGAGCGTCGAAACGTTCCAACCGCACTTGCAGTTCTGCCATCTCACCGCCAGTTCGGAGTGCGCCCAGCATAACACTTCTCACAAGAAACACTGGCGCATTCGGCGTTGCCGCGCCCCCGCCTCTGCCACCGCGCCCGCCGCCTGCCGCTGCGTTTCCTGCGGCACCGGCATTCCCAGCTACGGCATTGGTTGCCCCGGTATTCCCGAACCCGGCCGTGGTGCCGCGCTGCGGCGTTCCATTGCGTGGTGCGCCGTCCGGCACGTCGTACGTGCCGCGCGACCGAATTGCCGCGACTCCCTGATACGCAATGTCGGCTATTGAATCGGCAACGAGAATGATGGCCAGTGCGCCACGTCGCTGAAATCGCGTACTGATTGAAGTCATCGCAGCGTTGGCATACCGATACTCGTACGAATTGGTGCCCTCCGGCCTGAGCGTCGTTCCCGGACGGGACAACTGGGCGACCACCACTTTGCCGCGAACGTCAAGCGTCGTGTCCGTACCATCACCACCCCAGATGGTCGGGCCACGCACATCAACCGCACCGTTTCCGTTTGGCACAATGTCGGTCCACAGCGCCAGCGTGCGGGCGCCAATCTGCACGGAGCTCGACAGGGTTGAGATGCGAGTGCGCCGCATCTCCCACCATTGGAAATAGCTGCCGTCCGTACCGGCGGGCTTGACGCCAATCTTGCGCAGTTCGTCGGCCACCCACATCGACGCGCGCATTTCATCAAGCGTACCCGCCTCTCGGCCGCGCATGCTGAGCCCAGCCATCGCATACAGATCGCGTTTCAGGTTGGCTTCCTTGATGGCAGACATGGCGGCGGGCACCACCGCGGTGCCTCCGGCGGTGCGTCGAACGGGCTGCGTCTGGATGGTGGCAACTGGTGCCATCACCGTTGCCGCAGCCAGAAAGACCTTGAAGAGGCGCATGGGTGTCGTGATGAAATGTCCGCTGGCGAGTGGTCGCGACTAACGCATCGCAATATGGCCTGAATTTTCCACGGTGGTCAGAGTTGCCGTTGCCCAGTCCTTAGGGTCGGAGCATGCCCAGTCCTGAGGGTCAGAGCCGACATTTTGACCGATCTTTCGGGGGCACATCGCACGGAGTGACGGCCGTTCCTGTCACCGAACCTTCCGATGGATCTTCGTGGCGCAAACGTCGGAACGAGCCAAAACCCCTCCGCGCTCTTCGCGTCCAAGCGAGAAAGCGTCCCAGACGCGACTACGCCCGAACTGGTTGCAGGTGAAGCCCTTTTCTCGCGGAGACGTGGAGTGCGCGGAGCACAACGAGAAGTGCTTCCAAGAAGGAGGTTCGTCGGCTGCGTGGTGTCCAAGCCCCGTCACCGTCGCTAGCGTCTTCGCCGATGCCTTAGATTGCGCACTTCACGACGTTCCAGCTCCACACTCACGCTGTTGATGAAAATTCTCCTCGTTGGTACCGGCGGCCGCGAACACGCACTGGCCGACGCGCTAAGCCGCGAAAATACCGCCGTTGAACTTGTAGCGGCGTCCGGCAACCCGGGCATCGCGAATCTGGCGCGCATTGAAAACGTGCCGCCAACGGACATTCCCCAACTCGTCGAATTAGCCGAACGTGAGCTGGTCGACCTGGTCGTCGTCGGTCCGGAAGCCCCATTGGCGTTAGGGTTGGTCGACAAACTGCGCGACCGCCGCATTCCCGCGTTCGGCCCCACCATGGGCGCCGCCACAGTGGAGACATCAAAAGCTGACACGAAAGCATTGATGCTTGCCGCCGGAGTGCCGACCGCTCGCGCAGAGATGCACAAAACGTCTGTCGCGGCCAAAGAGGCAGTGCGATTGCGCTTCGGCACGCCCGTCGTGATCAAGGCCTCAGGACTGGCCGCCGGCAAAGGCGTCATCATCTGTCACTCATTGAAAGAGGCCGACAAGGCCATCGATCATATACTCGACGATCGCATTTTTGGCGAAGCCGGCAGCGAGTGCCTGGTCGAATCGTTCATGAGCGGCGAAGAACTGTCGCTGTTCGCCGTGACGGACGGCACCGACGTGTTATGCATGATTCCCGCACAGGATCACAAGCGACTGCACGACGGCGACGAAGGCCCCAACACCGGCGGCATGGGCGCGTACGCGCCCGTTTCGCTCGGCACACACGCCCTGGTCGATGAAAGTATTGATCGCGTATTGCTGCCAACCTTGCACGCACTCCGCAAGCGCGGCACCCCGTTCTCCGGTTTGTTGTATGCCGGCCTGATGCTGACACCGGAAGGACAACAGGTTGTTGAATTCAATTGCCGCTTTGGCGATCCGGAAACACAGGCGGTCCTGCCGTTGCTCGAATCCAGTCTGCTGGAACCCATGCTGGCCGTCGCTCGTGGCGGCCGACTGCGCGAAGTTGGGGCATTTCGCTGGAAACCCATGGCCGCCGTCAGCACCGTCATTGCAGCGCATGGATATCCGGAAACCCCGCGCGCCGGTGATGAAATTGTTGCGTTGCCTGAACACACCGACCGACTGCGGGTGTACCATGCCGGGACCAAATACGCCGAAAACAGTACACTGGTCACGAGTGGTGGACGCGTGCTGACGCTCACCGCCATTGCCCCCACGTTTGCCGACGCGCGGCGCGCCAGTTTGCAGGCGGCCGAACACGTGGAAATTGCCGGCGCGCATTTTCGCCGAGACATTGGTTGGCGCGAAGCCGCGCGGCTGAACGGTACCCGCGAATAGTCGTTCCGCATTGACCGGAACACACCCACAGGCGTGTGCCTGAACTTCCCGAAACGGAAACCATCGCGCGCGACCTGCATGCCGCGGTGACTGGCGCGATTATCAGGGAGGTCATCGTGCATCGCGCGGATGTGCTGCGTGAAACAACCGCGTTGGATATAGCCCGCGTGCTGCCCGGGTCGCGCATCGCGCGCGTCTGGCGACGCGCCAAGCTGGTGGTGCTTGATCTCGTGCAAGATCGCGCGCATGATGTCGCGCTGGCGCCCGACGCGGCGGTCTCCTCACATCTCGTTGTCCAACCCCGCTTCACCGGCGCACTGCTGCTCGACGACGGCAATCTCCCGGCCGATCAGTTGGATTACCTGACGTTGACCTTCACCCTGCAGGACCACCGCGCCCTGCACTACCGAGATGTGCGTCGCCTGGGTACCGTCGCGCATATGGACGTCGCGCGTTTTGCAAAGTACGCCGCAAAACTGGGCCCCGAGCCCCTTGACGTCGCTCTCACCGCGATTGAGTTTTCGGCACTTGTTCGGGCATCGCGCCGGCCCATCAAAACGCTCCTGATGGATCAGGCTCGGCTGGCCGGAGTCGGCAACATCTACGCAAACGAGGCACTGTGGCGGGCAGGCATCGACCCATCGCGAGAGTCCGCTTCACTCAACGATGTCGAGTGTGCGCTGCTGCTGGAGCACCTGCAGACGGTGCTGCGCGCCTCCATCGCGCTGCGTGGCACCAGTTTTCGTGATTATCGCGATGCACGCGGCAACCGGGGCTCGTACGTCGACCAATTGGTTGCCTATGGTCGCGGCGGGCAACCTTGCCTGCGCTGCGCGCGTCGACTTATCGACACGCACGCAATTGACGGGCGCACCACCGTGTTCTGCGCGTACTGCCAGCGATAACAGCCACCACCACACTGCATTTCCGCATTGCACCGCTGCTCCCGGGCGTTCACCAAGGACCAGGGAGGGTTCCGACCCAGCGTCGGCGGCGAGCACGGCATCGGTCGGCAGCGCACTCCAACCCAAACAACTGCGGGTGCGATCGTGATCGCGCGCGCTACCGCCGCCGCTCGCCAGCTCCTGCAGGCCGCAAAACCACCGTCAGCGCAGCTCAGTCTTGACGTCGGATCAGCCGCCGCCCAAGTCGATCGTCTTCGAGAAATCGTGCGCTTGGAGGCCGCGAACCGACCGGGTGTCTACCGCATGCGCAACACGCATGGTGAGTTGCTGTACGTTGGAAAAAGCAAGCAAATTCGCCTACGGTTGCTTTCCTATTTTCGCCTGCCCTGGCCCGAGCACCGGCATGCACGCATGTTGCGCGAAACCAGCGTCATTGAGTGGGAATACATCCCCAATGAATTTGGTGCGCTGCTGCGTGAAGTGCGGCTCATTCGTTCGCACCTGCCCCGCTACAATATTCGATCGGCCCGCCCGCTCGACAAATGGTGGGTCATTACCGTTGGCGAAGGTCCCGCCCCGCGTCTGCGTGTGCAACGCGCCAGTGTGGCGGCCCGCGCGCGCCATGGACACGGCGCAATTATCGGACCATTCGCCAACCGGCGCGTGCTCGTAGAAGCCCTGCGTGTGTTGAACGATGCGTTGGGCCTTCGCGACTGCACCGAACGCGTGCGACTCATCCTGCGCGATGCGGGCGATTTGTTTGACGAGCGATATCATCCCGCCCTGGTGCGCAAACCCGGCTGTCACCGTTACGAAACCCGTCGCTGTCTCGGACCTTGCGTATCGGCGTGCAGCAGCAGCGAATATCAAGTGCAGTTAACGCGCGCCCGCGCCGTGCTGGAGGGACGCGACAACTCGCCGCAGCAACTGCTGATGGATGAAATGTCCGCGGCCAGCGCGGCGCTCTCCTACGAACGGGCGGGTTGGTTGCGCGACCGCCTGGCGGCATTGCAGAGCCTCGAAGCACAACTCATGCGCGTGCGCACAGCCCTGTCGAAACCCACCTGTACCTATGCAGTGCCTGGCACGGCCGGTAACGACTGGGTGTATCTCCTCAAAGACGGACGAGTCGCAGGCGAAGCAAACGTGCACGACACCGCCGCAATCGCGCGCCTCGAAGCGTTGGAGCAATGGTCTTCCGCACCCGCGACCGTTTCCCCCCATGCCGATCAGCTCGACGAACTGCTGATGATTGAGCAGTGGTTTCGCTCGCGCCCTGGCGAACACGCCTTTACATCACCAACGGTTCGTCAGGCGCTGGCGCGTTTTCATCAACCGGTTCACCCAGTGGAATAATCTCGACATCCGCCTGCCCATTACGGATGTAGAGCTTGGCCACGCTGGGCTGCAGTTTGAATCGTTGCGGACCCGCCGCACCAGGATTCACTACCACCAGTCGGGCCGCTTTCACCAGCAATTGTTTGTGGGTGTGTCCGTATACAATTACCTTCGCCTCCGGATACGCCTTCACCAGCGTGTTCGGATTCGGCTGGCCCAGTTCATGGCCGTGTGTCACGATAATGCGCAAACCGCCAATGACGACATCAATACGCGCTTCGAGGTCCGGACGGCCAGGCGCATCGGTATTGCCATACACCGCGCGAATGGGCGCGATAGTGGCCAGCTCCATCAGGACATCCGGCGGCCCAACATCGCCCGCATGAAAAATCTGTGACACGCCAGCCAGCGCGCCAAATACTTCTGGGCGCACCAGTCCGTGTGTGTCAGAAATGAGCCCGATCACGATCACGTCTTTTGTTGCGTTCACCACGAATTCGCCCGGAAAAATTTTGCGCAACCTTCATGTGTTTCTCAACAACTCCGGCACCGGCCCGGCCCATCGTTTGCCCAGCGTTCAAGAACTACTGCGGTTCCTGCCCGGTCCATCGCTTACCCAACGTGTGTTCCACATCCAGGTGATCGAGCACGCGCGCCACCACAAAATCGACCAGATCGGAAATTTGCGTGGGGCGATTGTAGAACCCCGGTGACGCCGGAATGATGGTCGCCCCCGCCCGCGTCACCTGCGCGAGATTCTCAAGATGAATGAGCGACAGGGGTGTTTCACGTGGCACCAGCAGCAGTTTACGCCGCTCCTTGAGCACGACGTCGGCCGCCCGCTCTACGAGCGAGCGCGACGTTCCATGCGCGACCGCGGCCACCGTTCCCATCGAACACGGACAAATGACCATTCCACGCGTTCGCGCCGAACCCGATGCCGGCGCAGCACCCCGATCGGAATCGTCAAACAGCGTGATGCTGGCATCAAACGCCGCCTCGCCGACATGCACACGTAGTTCATGGACGGTGCCAATGTCAGACTCGGTCTTGAGCAGGCGCCAACCATGACCGGATACGATAAGCCACGTTGGTACGGCCTGCTCCGCCAGTTGCTGCAACAACCGCACGGCGTAGGGTGCGCCAGAGGCACCCGTAATGGCGACGACCACCGGAAAGGGCCCGCTCATTTTTCGACGGCCACAGAGCCTGGCTGCAACGCAACGTCGCCACTCAGCAACCCGCCAACGCGCGCCGCGAGCATGCACGCAAAGAACGTCAGCGAGATAATGCCGTTCATTGTAAAAAACGCCGCGTCGATGCGCGACAGGTCGTCGGCACGCACCAAACGATGCTCCCACACCAGCAACAGTGCGGCCAACACTACACCCAGCCACACCAGCGCCTGCAGTAACCCCGGGCCAAGCGCCGACGCCCCAAGCGCGACGACCACAAGACAGGCGACCGCGATAACGTGCAGCGACCGAGCCAGCCGGATGGCATTCGCCACACCGATGCTGGACGGAATGGAATGCAAACCGTTCTTCCGATCGAACTCCGCATCTTGCAGCGCATAGATCATGTCAAAACCTCCGGACCATGCAATGACGGCCGTGGCCAGCGCACACAACAACCACCACGGCGTGCTCCACTCGCCGGCAATGGCCAGATACCCTCCAACGGGTGCAATCGACAAGCCGAGTCCCAGCCACAAATGCGACCAGCGCGTAAAACGTTTGGTGTAGCTGTAGCCGAGCACCCATAATAACGCGAGCGGTGAAAGTATCAGGCATAATTGGTTGAGCTGCGAGGCGGCGCCAATAAACAGCACGGATGCCACAACCACTGACACTCGCGCCTGTCCCAAACTCAATGCCCCACTCGGCAATTCACGCATGACGGTGCGTGGATTGATCGCATCGATATTGCGGTCGACAATGCGATTGAAACCCATGGCCGCAAAACGCGCCGACGTGAACGCCAGCACGACCCACCCCAGCATTGCCCAGGTGAGGGCGTGGGTGACGGTTGCAAACACCACGCCCACCAATGCAAACGGCATCGCAAAGACGGTGTGGGGCAACTTCACGAAATTTGCCAACCGCACCAGCAGCGAGCCGCCTTGAATACGCTGCCCATCGCGCGGGCCGCGTGTCGGATGTGGATTCATCACAATCCCAGCTTCGGCCACATCGCATCCACCGCCGCTTTGGTCGCGGCATCCATCTCGATCACCTTGGGCCACGCACGCGTGCTGCCCTCTTCGGGCCACTTGCGCGTCGCATCAATGCCCATCTTGCTGCCGTACGTAAATGCGCGGCTTGCATGATCAAGGACATCAACCGGCCCCATGGTAAAGCGCACGTCTCGTTCGGGATCGATGTTGTTCAGTGCCGCCCACCACGCTTCCTGGGTGTTGCGCACGTTCACATCCTTGTCCAGAACGACCAGCACTTTCGCCAGCGACATCAGCCCCTGCCCCCATAACGCATGCATCACCTTGTCTGCATGGCCGGGATACTTCTTGTCGATGGAGACAAACACCAGGTTGTGAAACCCACCCTCCACCGGCATATGGTAGTCCACGATTTCCGGAGTAGTCAGCTTGAGCAGCGGTAGAAAAATTCGCTCAGTCGCGTGCCCGAGGTAATAATCTTCCATGGGCGGTCGCCCAACAATAGTCGTAGCATATACCGGGGTTTTCCGCATTGTCACCGCAGTCACGTGCACCAACGGATACAAATCGGCTTCTGAATAAAACCCGGTGTGATCACCAAACGGGCCTTCGGTCACCAGCGCTTCCGCCGGATCGATGTAGCCTTCAATGACGAAATCCGCCTCGGCCGGCACTTCGAGGTCGCACGTGACCGCTTTGGCGAGGAGCACGGGATCTTTGCGCAAGAACCCCGCGAAAATGAACTCATCGATATTGGGCGGCAGCGGAGCCGACGCTGAATACATGCTCGCGGGATCGGCACCCACGGCGATACAGACCGGCATTTTTTCGCCGCGCTCCGCCATCACACGCAGGTGTTCCGCCCCCGTCTTGTGCCGTTGCCAATGCATCGCCACGGTGCGCTTTCCCATTTGCTGAACCCGATACATCCCCACGTTGCGAATGCCGCGCGCCGGATCTTTCGAGATCACCATGGTCAGCGTCACATACGGCCCGCCATCTTCGGGCCAGCAAGTGAGCACGGGTATCTTGTCCAAATCGATGTCGTCCCCGCGCCACACCACTTCCTGACACGCAGGCGTGCCCCCCTTTATTCGCGGCGGCAACTTCGACACCTCGAACAGGCGAGGCAGTAGTGACAGTTTGCCCATCAATCCTTCGGGCACTTTCAAGTCGAGGAGCGCGGTGATGCGCGATCCAATGGTGTCGAGGTTCTCAACGCCCAGCGCAATGGCCATCCGCCGCATTGACCCGAACAGGTTAATGGCGACCGGAAACGGCGAAGCCGAACCATCGCGCAGAATGGGTCGTTCAAAGAGCAACGCTTGGCCACCGTCGCGCATCTTGGAGACGCGGTCCGCAATCTCCGTCAACTCGAGATGCACGCGAACGGGCTCACGAATGCGCGTCAGTTCACCGGCGCGTTCGATGGCAGCAATAAAATCGGCAAGTGAATCGAGCGACATGATGATGAGTATCTCTACGCTGACTGCGGACGATCAGAGGAATGTGGCGCCGCGGATGTTGTTGGCACTACCGTGTTCGGGCTGGTGATGTTTGGATGCGCCGCGTTTGCCGGTGCGATGCTGGGCCGTCCCGTGTGCGCCCGTGGTGGGTTCGCCGCTGCGCCTTTTGGCACACTGCCGACGTGAATGGCGGCAACGCCCAACGTGAGCGATTGCCACGAGACGTCAGCGAAACCCGCTTGCTGCAGCTTGACGACCAACTCGGGTCCCGCCGGAAACTTCGATACGGAGAGCGGCAGATATGTATACGCCGACGTATGCCCGCTCACGAGGCGACCAATGGCCGGCAACACATAATGAAAATAGGCGTGGTACAACGAACGCACGACGGCCCGGGGTGGTGTGGAGAATTCCAGAATCACAAAACGCGCGCCCGGTTTGAGCACCCGGAACACCTCCGCCAAACCCGCGTCGAGGCTGGCGACGTTTCGTATGCCGAATGCGACGATGCAGCCATCCAGACTCTGATTGGCAAACGGCAACGCGAGCGCATCGGCCGTGACGGGTGTCAACACCGAGCGCGGTGCTTTGCCCATTCCGTGCTGCAACATGGGGAACGCAAAATCTGCCCCAATGACGAACCCATCAAAGCCCGGGGTCCGGGTAAGGGCGGCCCCTACATCCAACGTGCCTGCACATAAATCCAGATAGGTGCCACGATTTGGCCCCGGCCCCCGCAGGGCGCTGATGGCCTTTCGCCGCCAGGCTTTGTCGACGTTCATCGACAACACATGGTTGAGCAGGTCATAGCGCGGCGCAATGGCCGAGAACATGCCCTGAACGTAGCGGCGCTTGTCGTTGCCATCGGCCGCATTTCGCGCGTGAAGCAAAGCGTCGGCCCCGGGCTCGGCGGTCGATTCCAGCTCGGGTTCTGGTGGCGCAACGTTTGGCATACCCGAAACATCTCGGGGCGCGAGAGTGCGAGCAAGGCGACAGCCCATTAGCTTGCCCTCTTCCTCGCGATACTGCGGTAGGGCCCTTTGCGGGATCTGCCTCAGCATCCGCACGCCGGGCAGACGTCAGCACACTGAATGCCGAACCCCGACGAGCTGGGCACACTTCCGGATGCCGATGTCGTTCGCCTGGCCCAACAGGGTCGCGAGCTTGCTTTTCGCGAGCTGGTGCGGCGTTACGAACGGCCGGTATTTTCGCTCGTCTTTCGAATGGTCCGCGACCGCGAGCTGGCCGAGGATTTGTCGCAGGATGCATTTATCAAGGTCCTGAATCACATTGACCGGTACAGCCCGGAATTCAAATTCTCGAGCTGGCTGTTCAAGATTGCGAACAACGTCGCCATTGACTACCTGCGGCGCCGGCGTATTGAGACCATCAGCATGGACGGCTCGCCCAACGCCTCCACCGCCGCCGAAGTAGAAGCATCGACGCTGGAGCTGGGGTCCGATCAGGAAAGCGCACTGGACGAGCTTGAGGCGAAAGAATTGGGCAGCTCAATCGAGCTGGCCATTGGTGGGCTACGGCCTGAGTACCGATCGTGCATCATGCTGCGCCACGTCGAAGGCCGTTCCTACGAAGAGATTGCCGCCACGCTCGACCTACCCCTTGGTACCGTCAAGACCTATATCCACCGTGCGCGCCACGAACTTCGCAAGGCCCTGGAGCACACCCGTGAGTGACCAAGTCGAAACTGGCCGGTCTTCCGTTCGGTATGGGGTTCTGTGCATCCACGAGCATCCTCGTGAAAACCGACAAAATTCGCTGAAACTCCCGGAGAGTCGCTCCGTAAGAAACGGTGGAGGTATTTATGCATGACAGGCATCTAAGAAGCGACGAAATCGACCTCCTTCTCGACGGCGAAGAAGGGTTCGGCGTGGCGCCCCTCAAGGCTCACGTCAAATCGTGCGTTCAGTGCCGAATGGATTTTGATCGCGCGCGCGAACTTGTAGTGTTGCTTGACGGCCTTCCCGATTTCTCGCCATCGCCGGCGTTCGCGGACAAGGTCATGAGCCAAGTGCACGTGTTCGAACCGTGGCATGCGGCGGCGCTGGCTACTGTATCGCGGTTTGTGCCGGAAAGCCGGCCGGCTCGGGTAGCGGCTGGGGTTGGTGTTGCGGCTTCCGCCGGGCTGTTAACGGCGGCCTCGGCGTGGGCACTTTCTCGCGCCGATATCGGCTTGTTGCTAGCGCAGGTTGGGCTGGAACGCGTACAGGAACGTGTATCCGCCGCTTTCACGGACGTCGCCACGGCGGCGCTTGGACAACCCGCGCTCGACATGTTGCAGTCTGGTGGCCCCGGCTTCGCAGTCCTCGTTCTTGGCGGTTTTGTGGCGGCGGTCGGAGTGGGGGTGGTGGGGCTACGAGCCCTTGCAACCTCATCCCGCAGCCGGCGGCACTAGTCGCATGGTGCGTACGCGCGCCTTGCGCTTAAGCGTCATTCCCGTGGCGCTCGCGCTGCTGGTATCGTTGTCTTTCGCGATTACTCCAGCCAGTGCCACCGCCCAGGACGCCCCGGGGCGCATTGCGCACGCCGTTGGCCGCGTTGTGGAGACACTAAGCGCCAGCGCCCAAACGGCTGTCACCGCATTCAAGTCCGGGCTACTTGCCGCGCCCCAGACCACTGACGCCAACACCGTCAGCACGAGGCCACGTACGGTTCGTGCGCTTGCCGCCGTTGGCTCGGTGGCGGTAATCGGGTTTATTCTCGCCGTGATTGTGTTGGTTTCGGCGCAGGACCCGCTTGAGGCAGTTGCCCGTGCTGCCGAACGCGATATCTCCGCCAGCTTCTGGGTAGGCGTGTTGTGGCAAGCCATGGCGCTGCCCATCATTTTGACGCTATCGGTACTGCTGGCCGTCACAATCATTCTGATACCCGCCATCCCCATTGCCATGCTGGCGTGGGCGCTGGTGTACGCCGGCGCGTTAACGCTGGGCCTCTTTGCGGTCACGCTGGTACTCGGTCGCGCCGTGCTGAATAGGAACACCAGTCATAACCGCGGTGCATTGCTTTCCTCGTTGCTGTGTGGATTGGGCATTCTGACGCTCGTGTGGCTGTGCGCGGCGTTGGTGGTCAGCATACCAATTGCCGGAATTCTCGCCCGCCTTATCGCACTGGCGCTTACGTGGGTTGCCGCCACCGTTGGGTTGGGCGCCGTGGTGCGGTCGCGTGTGGGTACCCGGCGCGAAGACATTGAAGTCACCACCGAACTGGAGTCGTCGGTGCCCGCCTGGCAAACTCCGACGCCGGTGTTTGGTGTAGTGGCGGCGCGTCGTCCAACACCCGTCAGTTCGTCTACGCCCGAATGACACTGGCGCGCACGCTTGTAATCGCGTCCGTACTCGCGGCGTGTGTGTCGACCCGCCTGCGAGCACAAGCCGGTATCGTACATGTCGTGATCGAAACAAGTTTGGGAAACATCGAAGCCGACCTCGATTCGGCTCGTGCGCCAATTACGGTGACGAATTTTCTTCGGTATGTCGACGCCAAACGTTACGACGGTGGACGTTTTCACCGCACGGTCCGCCTGGACAACCAGCCGGATAACGACGTCAAAATTGAAGTCATCCAAGGTGGCACGTTACGAGCGCCGGGTGCCCCAAGCTGGCCTGCCATCGAGCTAGAGCGCACCAGTGTCACGGGTATCACGCACGGTGATGGGGTGTTGTCCATGGCGCGCGGTGGGCCGAACACCGCGACGTCAGATTTCTTCATTTCCATTGGGCCGCAACATGCGTTGGACTTTGCGGGCAAACGCAACGCTGATGGTCAGGGGTTCGCCGCATTCGGCCGAGTGACCAAAGGGGCTGATGTGGTTCGATCCATTCAGCAGAGTCCAGCCACCGCGCAGAATCTCACGCCAGCGGTTTCCATAGTACGAATTGGCCGCAAACAATAGCGGCGGCGTTATCCGCCGTTCTTGAACAACACCACCGGTGTTCCACGCTGCAGCTGCATTTGCGCTGCAGCGTTTCCATTTCTCACGGCCAGCTCGACAAAGCCGCTTGATCCGATGAGTGCCAGGGGCTGGCCAGGGGCGACATCCGAGTACGTTCGCGCAATCGTGAAGTGAGACGTATTCACCACAATGTCGCCGCCCGTGCGCGTTACCAGATTCGTCAGCGCATTGCCGAATCGATCGATGGTCAACACTTCGCCCACAATGGCGCCGTCATTCCGCCTGCGCGCCTCCGGTGTGCGCCGACGAATGGGTTCGCTGAATGGTTCGCCAAGGCTCTGTACCGGCACGCCGAGCGCGAGAGTTGCGGCCGCTGGTGCGAACACATCGCGGCCGTGGAAGGTTGGTGCGGCCAAGACCGGAACGGGCAGACTCACCACCTGCGCATCCAGCGCCCACAGCGCCGGCGACAACACCCCATTGTCTGGTCCGACGAGGAATTGGCCCCCGCTATCTACGGCAATGGCCGCCCGTTCTGAGCCCACACCCGGATCGACGACCACCAGATGCACCGTCCCTTGCGGGAACCGGCGCCAATAGCGCGCCAGCGCCAGTCGTGCAGCCTCGACGTCCTGCGGCGGAATTTCGTGGGACAGGTCAACAATCGTGACACCCGGCACGTGCGAGTACAGCACTCCCATCATCTCGGCGACGTAGCCATCGGCGGTGCCGAAGTCGGTGAGCAGGGTGATGATAGGCATCACGCGGGATTCGGAGTATTGTTCAACATGCGATCATATCCATTTACTCCATTGCGGGTCGCGATGGCAATAGCGCTGCTAAGCGCCGCCGCACTTCCGGCCCAGCAAAGCGCGGCATCCGTGGGCGAACGCGCGCGGCAGGAGCAAGCCGCCCGAGATGCAGACAAGGCCGAGCAAGCCTTCGGTGTCATTGACGGGTTGGTGGCCGACACGATGCTGCGCCCCATGTCGGCGGCGGAGGTGACCGTTGTTGGCACGCGCGCGCGGGTGATCACGGGGGCCAATGGACGATTCCAGTTCTTGCGAGTGCCTCCGGGGCAGTACCTCATGGTGGTCCGGCGCATTGGTTACGCGCCCACTTCGGGGATGATTGAAGTGTCGGTCAAGGACACACTGCGATTGTCCTACACGTTGGCGCGATCGATTGTGGCGATGGACACCATTCGCGTCAGCGAACGCCGCGTCTCGCTGCGCATGCTGGAGTTTGAAGGCCGCCGGAAACAGGGCCAGGGACAATTTGTGACGCAGGAGCAAATTGAACAACGCAACGCATTGCAGGCGTTCGACTATCTGCGACAGCTTCGCGGCATTGACGTGTCCCGGTTGACCAACAAGGCGTTTGCGGGCACCGTCGCGCTGTCCAAACGCGAAGGCAACGCCATGGGTGGTGGATGTGCCATGCAAATTCTGCTGGACGGAATTGTGCTGCCCGCCAACTTCAACCTTGAACTGTTGCCACCGCCGAAACAGCTGGCGGGCATTGAAGTGTATAGCGGCGCTGCCACAGTGCCTGCGCAGTTTGGCGGCGTCGATCGCCGGTGCGGGCTCATTGCCTTCTGGACGCGCGACGGATACTGAGCGCGTTCGCGTTCGGTCGCGAGTTTCCCGCGCGGTCACGCATTCTGTCGTGCTCATTGCACCTCGCAGCCGTTAGGCTGATGAGGTTCTGGTACGAGACAAGCACCGATAGCGCAATGCATTCGTAAACATCACAGCGCCCGGCGAATGAGATTCGCCGGGCGCTGTGCAACAAGTATCAACTATCGATAGTGCGGTAACGCTGTCACGCTGCAATGCAGCAGCTTACGGACAGCCCGGACCAGCCAGATTTCCGGTTTTGCCGGCACGGGACAAACACTCCGCCGTCGGAAGCGGCTGCACTCGTGCGACAAAATGTCTGTTCGTGCCGCTCGTGATGTCGATGGGCAGCTGATCAAGGCGGTTGTAACGCCGCATATCAATCCAGCGATGCCCTTCCAGCATCAGCGAGTAACGTTTTTGGAGGAGCAGCTCGGTCAGCACAGTCGCGTCGGCCGAGGCCGTGGTCAGTGTCGAAGGAGCCAGTCCGCCCGAATTGACGCGAATCTGATTGATAATGGCGATTGATCCGGCTTTGTCGCCGGTGGCCAACAGCACTTCGGCTCGCAGCAACAGCAGTTCTTCGTTCCGGATAATGGGAATTGTTGACGCGGTTGTTGGATGAATCTGAAAGCCGATGGTTGACTGAATTCCCAAACCCTGTGGCCCCGATCGGGCCGGGCGGGAACCAATCTTGGCGAGAAAGCGATTGTCTTTTGTACCGTCTGCCTTGAGTGGCGCGTCGGTATTGAAAGACTCGTGTGCGTACAAGTCGGTATTGTTCGTCACACTCAAGCCGTTGATGGCATCACCAGTGGCGGCTGAATATGGCAGTACGACACCGGCGTCGAGCGCGGCCCGCGTTGTGGCGGCCGCGTTGATGAACGACGCGTTCAGGTCTGTGAGTGCGCGTTGCCAGGCGGTCGCACCGCCGCCCGAAGTTGCGTAGTACGCAGCCGCGCGAGCCGACATGGCCCGGTTGAATTGTGCAAACGTGGCTGGGGTGTTGAACCCTGTGAAGCCCGTGTGCATGGTGAACGGAAACGCCGGACCGCCTGCTGCAAGGTCGGTCGCTGCCGACGCGAATTGCGCCAGAATATACTTATACGCAGAATCGCGCGTAACGAACGGTGCCAGGACGGTGGCATCGACGTTCTGGTCGATGACAAGGCCGATTGAATCGCGAGTGGAGATGATCGTGAGCAGCTCGATCGCCTCTAGCGTTTTGGCAAGCCCTTGGGCCGCACTCTTTTCCGTGGCGGATAAGGCAGCCGACCCGGCCACCGTCTTCTTGAAATTGAAGATGTCGCGCAGGTTGAAATACGGACCGGCCCAATTTTCAATTGCGAAACCCGATGGATCGATCTTGTTTTGTCCCGAGAGTCCAATGAGATACGCCGAAGTGTTCCGACCTTCTTGCGGCGTATAGATGTACAGTTCACGGCCGAAACGTCCCGTCGACGTAATAAATCCGACTCGAGTGTTGCGATTCTGCCGCAACAGGCCCGTCACAAACAATTGGATGGCCTGTGGATCACCACTGGCGCCAGCGACGGTCGGACTGTTGGGATTGGTAATATCGAGACGATCGGCATTGCAGGACGCGAGCAGCACGCATCCGGCAGCCAATGCGATCACCGAGCGAGACTTTGCAGATGTCTGAATCAATGATCGAATGTCCTGGAGTTGGTCGATGAGTGTCATGGCTTAGAACCCGATGTCGATGCTGAAGTTGAACTGACGGCTCGACGGGAACGGCGCAAGATCGACGAATCGATTGAAGTTGGAGTTGCCGAAGTTGTTGAATTCTGGATCGTAGCTCCAGTACTTCGACCACAGTGCGAGGTTGCGACCCTGCAGATTCACCCGAAGTGAACGGGCACCTGGAATTTTCTTTGCCCACGGAGTTGGCGCGTCGAATGCAATTGCCACTTCTCGCAACTTGACGTAGGAACCACTCTGAATGTACGGACGAATGTCGCCCTTGTTAAACGTGTCGTAGCGGTCCTCCCCAAGCTTGGGGATGGCGGCGTTACCTGACGGCTGGTCATAGTCCCAGGACTGCCCACCCTCGTCAAACAGGTTGTTGGTCATGTTGGACACGTAGCCGCCCGAACGCCAATCAAACAGTGCTGAGAGTGTGAGCCGCTTGAACGTGATGTCATTGTTGAACGTGGTCGTCGCGTACGGATTAGCGTCAAACCCGATGTCGGTGTCACAGCTGACCTTCGCCGTTTTGGCGGCGTTGTCGCAGAAAGGCACATTGCCCCAGATCTTCGACGAAATGGTGTTGGCCTGAATACGGTTGCGCCCGTAGGCCGCACCAAACGTTCCACCAACCACGTTAAATGCTGGCACCGGAATGTTGTCGGTGTACTGCCTGTTGTGATTGTAGATAACCCGTGTCGTCCACTCGAAGTTGCGGGCGCGGAGCGGAACGGCCGAGAAAACGGCCTCAACACCCAGGACCGACAACTGACCACCATTCTTGATCTGATTGCCGAGCCCTGAGGACGGCGGCAGCGGGAAGGTGAGCAACAAGTCGGTAATCACACGCTCGTAGCGCGTGCCTTCGAGGCCGATGCGCGAGCCGAAGAACGACGCATCGAAGCCGAACTCGAGTTCGTTCATGATCTCGGGTCGGATTTCGGGATTGCCCAGCAAGCTGGTCGAAACCAGCGAGCCGTTACCCGAAATCAGTCCACCATCGGCGAAGAGCACGTCGCGATCGGCGAAGCGCGGGCGATTGCCGGACTGTCCTTTGGCGGCGCGCAGTTTGATTTCATCAATTTTGTCAGTGAGCGGACGCACAAACCGATACGATCCGGACACCTTCGGAAACAGGTAGAACTTCTCGCGATCGCCGTTGGCACTGGAGCGGTCAGCACGGAATCCGCCGTTGATGGCCAGGCGTTCGTTGAAGAACAGCGCCTGCTCGTTCACGTAATATGACTGATCACGGAACTCTGACTTGTCGTTGGCGATGGCGACATCCTGGGCGCCGATTGGAACCTGACGCGTGGGAAGCAGGCCGCGGCCGCGAATACGATAGGTGTTCACCAGCTGTTGCTCGTACGATCCGCCCACGGACGTCGTGAACGACGTAAAGAAACGATTGCTGGCCGGCGTGAACGTCCACACCGCGTTCACGCCCTGATTGAGCTGGACGCTTGACACGTTGTTCTGTGCGGCGGTGCCAAGAAAACCGTCAGCGGATTCGAACTGCAGGTAGTTGGGTGCGTATTGATAACCTTCCTGCTGGAAACGGTCGACGCCGGCGAGGAACGACAACTGCACCGTATTGCGGTTGGTACCAACCAGCGAGTAACCTGCGCGCGCGTTGCCCGACTGACGCCAGACAATTTCCTGGTTCTTGACGGCGCGCATGACTTCGAACGGATTGGACGTGCCCGAGCCGCCGCCGTTGAATGGCATGTTGACGAAACGTCCGGCTGGCGTTTTTTTCTGCAAGTCAACAATGGCGGGCGAGTAGCCGAAGGTGTAAATCGGGCTGGTTCCGGAATTGTCGTTGCCACCCACGCCGCGATGGAACGAGTTGCGGGTGACATCCACGCCCACCGCTACGGTGAGCTTGTTGCCAAGCTGCTGATCGAAATTGAGGCGACCGCCGGTGCGTCGCGCACCGGTGTTGATCATGATGCCCGCTTCCTGGCGATCACTCAGCGACGCAAAGTATCGCGTCTTGCTGATGCCGCCGGACGCGGACAACAGCGTTTCGGTTGAAGGCTTTGTCTCACCGTACAACTGGTCCTGCCAGTCGTAAAAGGTGCAGTTGGGGTTACACGCGGCCGTCGCCGCCGCCACACCCACTGGTCCACCGGTCCAATCAACACCATTGGCCGGATCGTAGACGTCTTTCAGTGTGGCAAACTGGCGCGAGCCAAGCTTCTTGAGCTGCGACTGCGTGCCGACTCGCTGCGTGATGTTCCAGCGCGACTGCCCTTCCTTCCCGCGCTTGGTCGTGATGACCACAACACCGTTCGTTGCGCGCGAACCATAAATGGCGGTCGCTGCAGCAGACTTGAGCACTTCGATGTTGTCGATGTCGTTGGGATTCAGGTCGGCCAGTCTATTGACGACCTGATCCTGGTTGGACGCGACCGAGCCGCTCGCCCGCGTCAGTGAGCTCGCACCGGACGAAAGACCGGCGTTCGAGATGATGACACCATCTACGACGTAGAGCGGATCGCCCTGGCCAAGAATGGACGTCGCGCCGCGAATCTGAATCTGGGCACCCCCACCAGGCGCGCCTGAGTTATCGAACACGCGAGCACCCGCCACTTTGCCGGCCAGGTTTCCTTCGACAGAACGAGCAGGCACACGGTTCAGCTCCTCACCCGCCACGCTCGACACCGCCGTTGCGGCCGATCGGCGATCGACGGTCGTGGCCTGACCAGTGACCGACACGCCCTCCAGCTGCAGCACGTCCCGCTCGAGCGAGAAATCGGCCGTGGTCGCGCCCGCCGCCACTTTGATCAATTGGCGTTTGGAGCCGAGGCGACGTGCCTGCAGCGAGACTTCGCCGGCGGGCACTTGCAGCCGGTATTCTCCGCGCTCGTTGGTGCGCGCGCCAATTTGGGAACCGACGATGCTGATGGTCGCATCGGTGAGCGGGATGTTCGTGACGGCTTCAACAACCTTACCTGTGACTTCACGGGATTGCGCCCGCGCGCTAAAGGGAGCGACGGCCAACAGGCCGAATGCCACCAGGTACCGCAAGTGCCTGCTCATTGTGTCTCCAGTGGAGAGAGGGCTTCCGTGACGGCGCGACGAATCCGACACCTCAGGCGGCGCCGCCTGATGGCAACGAAGGTACGGTGTCAGTAACACTTTCGTAAAGAGGGCCACACCGACTGTCACGCAATAACGCACATTTGCCAGTGATTTCTTGCGCGTGAAGTCACGGTTTCAGGCATTCCGTCCCACGTGTGACGCGTTCAATGCATCTGTTGTTGTTTTCTATTTCGCGGGGAAACGTACCGATTCCCAACGGCGTGAACGCCAGATCAACGCCATCGCGATTCCCCGCGCCGTCGCCGTCAGCGCAAGCGTCCACCACAATCCGGTGGTCCCCCAGTGCGCGGCACTCCACGCACCCAGCGGAATACGAAGGGCCGTGATACTCATGGACACCATCATCGGGACCAGTGTGTAACCGGCACCTCCCAGTGCGCCTTCCAACACAATCTCGGCGCCAAGAAATAATTGCGACGCCGCTGCAATTCGGAGATACCGCGAGGCTTCCTCAATAACGAGTAAATCGTTCGTAAATATCGACGTCACGCGCTCAGGCCACCCCAGCATCACCACGGCCATGATCGCTCCCGGAATGGTCGCCAATCCGACCCCCAGCCAACCGGCGCGTCTCGCGCGGGCTATCATGCCGGCGCCCAGGCTTTGCCCAACAATGGCTGCGACGGCCGCGCCAAGCCCCACCGAAAACAGATACACGAAACTTTCAATGCGAAACCCGACGCCGAGGGCGGCAAGCGCCGGTGTTCCGAACTCGGTTGTCGTTCGTGTGAGCAGCACGTAAATCGCGCTGAAGGCAACACCCGTTGCCGCCGTGGGCCCGCCTATGCGCGCAATGTTTCCCAGCACCACCAGACGCGGCCGCAGCATGTGCACCAGTTGACGACGACGCAACACCAGTGCGCCGAACACAAACGCCAATCCACGCGGCACCAACGTGGCCAACGCAGCCCCTTGCACACCCAGTGCGGGCGCACCATACAACCCCAGTATCAAAATCGGATCGAGGATCATCGCGAGCAGCGTCGACACCGTGAGGATGACCAGCGGCGTGCGTGTATCCCCACTCGCGCGAAACGCAGCGTCGACGGCGAAGAACCCGAAAATCAAGGGCATGCCGCGCAAGTACGTGTACAAGTACTGCTGACCAACACGCGCCGTTTCGCCCTGCACGTTCATCACCGAAAACAGCTGCGGAAGAATGGGCGGCAGTATAAGGGCCACCAACGCACCGAGGATCAGCGCAAACCAGATGCCGTCACCGGCCGTGCGCGCTGCTTCATTCGGTTGTCGTTCCCCGTACCGTCGCGCAACAATGGCCCCCGCGCCAATGCTCACCAACTCGGCGATGGAAATGACCAGCCAGATCCAGAACACCGAGGACGTTGCGGCAGCGAGCGCCGTGGCGCCCAGGTGGCGGCCAATCCAATACGTGTCGACGTTGTGAAACGCCGTCATCAGCAAGTTTGCGATGACTGCCGGAATGGCAACCCGTCGGATAGTGACCGACAGTCCCTCACGCACCAGCGCGCCCGACGGACCACCTTCAACGGTAATGACGTCGGGCGGTGATTCACTAACGACACTGGCATCGCTGACGATGCCAGGTGTTACTCTGGGACCGGACGTTTGGTCGATGGGTGAATGGCTCAGGCCGGGTACCGTTCGTTCATACACGCAACGATACGTCCTGCAATTTTGATCATCGCCTTCGCGACGGGCGACGCTGGTTCCGCCACCACAATTGGGCGTCCGGTGTCCCCGCCTTCCTGCACCCGTGGATCGAGAGGAATTTGTCCGAGCAACGGCAAATTGGTGTCGGTGGCGAGACGCGTCCCACCGCCACTACCAAACACCGCAATAGGTTTGCCGGTTTCGGGATTTTCAAACCACGACATGTTTTCGACGATACCCAGCACGGGCACGTTGGTGCGTTCAAACATCTTCACACCGCGCAACGCATCGCCAACGGCGACTTGCTGCGGTGTAGTCACAATCACCGCGCCGTGCACGTTGGTTGCCTGGACGAGCGAAAGTTGTGCATCACCGGTGCCGGGCGGCATGTCGACCAGGAAATAATCCAATTCGCCCCACAGCACATCGCGCAGGAACTGCGTGATGATTTTCATGACGATAGGGCCGCGCCAGATTGCAGGCTGTTCTTTCTCGATCAGAAACCCGAGCGAAATGACCTTGATGCCGTGTGCTTCGAGCGGAACTATTTTTTCATCTTTCACGGACGGCGCTTGATCGACCCCAAGCATCAGGGGCAGGTTGGGTCCATAAATGTCGGCATCCATGATTCCAACGCGATAGCCCATGCCCGCCAGCGCGATGGCAATGTTCACGGCGACCGTCGATTTGCCCACGCCGCCCTTGCCGCTTGATACCGCGATGATGCGGCCCAGATGTGGATACAACACGGGTTGTGGCACGGCGGGCGGTTTGCGCGTGGGCGCCGCATCCATCACCGGCAACGAACGGCCGGCGCCGGCAGCGGGTGGTTTGGGAGTCGGCAGCGCCCTTTGCGCGGCGTCTTTGACATCCACACGCACGTTGGACGCACCGTCCACCTGTTCAACAGCCTGGCGAACGTCGCGCACCAGCGTTGCGTCATCTGACGCTTCGAGCAACAGGCTGAGCCGAACCTTCCCGTCAAGCGTCACTGCGATATCACGCACCATGTCGGACGCCAGAACGCTGACGCCGGTGCGGGGATTAATAACGCCCGCAAGGGCGTTGGAAATGCGTTCCTGTAGCGTAGACATGGGGATCTGAAAGAGGCCGACAAACGTCCAACCTCAATGATACGGGCGGGGCAGACACCTTGGCACTCTGGCAACGGCGCAGATGGCCGTTGTTTGGCCCGGACCAGCCCGACCGCCCCCTATTTGGCTAGGCCAAGCCCCTGCAGGTACTCCCGCGCGTCGAACAATACGCGGGCCTTCACATCGCTCATGGCGCCCGCCAAGAGGGCCCCTGCGGCCTTGGCATGCCCGCCGCCGCCATACACGCGGGCGAACTGCGCCACATCGACTGCCCCCGTGCTGCGGAACGAAATCTTCACGCGCGCATGACCGAGGTCGCGAAAAAATAGCGCGAGCTGTGTGCCGGCCAGCGAGCGCGGATGTTCGACAATGCCGTCCAACTCCTCATTCGTGACGCCGTACCGCTCCAGCGCACCGGCCTCGACGGAGATCCATGCGAGGGGATAGTCGGGATCGACCTCAAGCGAACCGAGCGCGTCGCGCAGGAGGCGCAAACGCCCGACACTCACCTGCGCGTAAATGCGCCGGTACATCTCTTCGGGGTCGACACCGGCAGACAACAACGCAGCGGCCACGGTGTGGCAACGCGGCGACGTATTGCTGAAACGGAAGCCCCCGGTATCGGTCAGGATGGCACAGTACAGAGCCTGTGCCACCGCCGGCGTAATGGTGAGTCCCTGGTCCAATGCAAAGTCATAGACCAACTCGGCCGTTGCGCACGCGGTGGTGTCGGAAAACGCCACGTTGCCAATGGGTTCATCACCCGCCAGGTGATGGTCGATGACGCCGATGGGCACCTTGAGCGATCGCACCGCATCGGCCAGTGTGCCGAGTCGGCGCACGTCATTGATGTCCAGCACAATGAGCAGATCGATATCGGCCAGCGCCTCAACTCCACGCGGTGTGGCGTCTTCGATGCCGGGAAGCAAAAAATCGTACATCGCCGGCCACGGTGTTGGATTCACAATGCGCACGTGCAACCCCAGTTGGGTGAGCAAGTGTGCAAACCCAACTTCCGAGCCACAGCCGTCTCCATCGGCGTTGATGTGTGTTGACAACGCGACTTTCTGCCCCGGACGCAACATCCCGCGCAACTGGCGGATAGCCTCGGTGCGACTGGTGATGGCCGCCGTGGATTCTGGCGTGAATTTGTTTGCTTCGGTATACACAGCGGACATTGAAAAAACTCTCACCCCAGGAAACACCAACGCCCTGTCTGAGCGTCGGTGCGAAAATAGTGTGTACTTGCGCAGCGGCACGGCACGCCGTGTTACGGCGTGCGGCGACGCTGCGCGCTTCGTCGGTTAACGCGGCGACGTTTCGAGCAGGCTGCGCTTCTTGCTATACGCGAAGTAGATGACCAGACCAAGGGCCAGCCAGATAAGCAGCCGGAACCAGTTGGACGGCCCGAGACCGTAAATCATGGCACTGCAGGTCACGATACCGAGCGTTGAAACGACGGGCAGGAACGGCACGGTGAAACCGCGCGAGATATCGGGGCGCCTCACCCGCATCAGCCAGACGCCAATACACACCAGGATGAAGGCGAACAATGTACCGATGCTGGTCATGTCGCCAACCACTGTGTCCGGTATAAACGCAGCGAACAACGACGTGAACACAAAGAACAGCCAGTTGGACTTGTATGGCGTCTTGTGCACCGGGTGCACTTCGGAGAACACCTTGGGAACCAGGCCATCGCGGCTCATTGAGTAGAACACGCGTGACTGCCCAAGGAGCATAACCAGGATAACCGACGAGAAGCCGGCCAGAATGGCGATGGTGACCAACTTGGCCAGCCATCCATACCCCGTCATGTACGTTTCGATTGCGAATGCCACGGACGCTTCTTTGCCCTGCGTGCGGAAATCTTCCACGGTCGCAACGCCGCTCAGCACGTGTGCAAACAATACATAGAGCACGGTACACACGACCAGTGAACCCAGAATGCCAATGGGCATGTCGCGCTTTGGATTCTTGGCTTCCTGCGCGGCTGTTGATACCGCGTCAAACCCGATGAAGGCAAAGAACACCACACCCGCGGCACCGAGAATGCCCATGATGCCGCCATACGCATGCGAAATGCCCGCCGCGTCAACCCGGGTGGTGGCTTCAGGAATGTACGGCGTGTGATTGGCCGGATTCATGAAGCCCCAGCCAATAGCGATCACCAGACAAACAATGGCAACCTTCGTGACCACGATCAATCCGTTCACCATCGCCGATTCCTTGGTGCCGCGCACCAGCAGTGCGGTGAGCAGGAACAGAATCACGACGGCCGGAATGTTCATGATGCCGGTGACGCCGTCCGGTGACGTTTCAAAGGGAGAGTGATACCACTGATAGGGTATGCTCATGCCCACAAAATCGAGTGCCTTGTTGAAGTACTGACTCCACGCAATGGCGACGGTGGCGGCACCCACTGCGTATTCGAGCACCAAATCCCCCCCGATAATCCAGGCGACCAATTCACCCATCGTCGCGTACGAGTAGGTGTACGCGCTGCCGGCGATTGGAATCATGCTGGCAAATTCGGCGTAGCAGAGGCCGGCAAACGCACAGCCCAGTCCTGCCACCATAAAGGCAAGCGTGACGGACGGTCCGGCATGGTCGGCAATTGCCGCCGCGGTGCGCACAAACAAACCAGCGCCGATGATGGCACCAATTCCGAGAGCCACCAGCGACCAGGCACTGAGAGTGCGCTTCAGCGCGCCCTCAGACTCGCCGCCATCCTGCATCAGGCGATCGATTGATTTGGTTCGGAACAGCGAGTCCGCCACGAGGTTTCCTCTGGATTCGTGTTGATGAAGTGAACGTGTAGTCGCGGGGACGCTGCCCCGTGGTTACATCGCCGGTTTCGGGCCCCGAACGGAACTGGCCTGATCCGCCGTGAAGCTAAACGATTGCGCGAAAAACGTTTGAAGGCTGGGCCGCCAGAGCTCGCTTTACGGGCACTGCGAAACGCTGCAGGCCGCTGTAGGGTGACACTTGAGTCGAGCTCCGACCCTAAGTAAGAAAGACAATATCCGCGCCTGTATGGTTCGCATCAATGGTACCGCGCGATGTTGTGCGAACCGGTAAGCAACCGCACTCGTTCAGTGGGCGATCGCACGGCGCAGGCCGTCGGCCGCCGACTGCACCGCATTCTACAGGGAGTAGTTCGGCGCTTCCCGCGTGATGGTCACATCGTGCGGGTGTGATTCACGGAGCCCCGCGGTGGTGATGCGCACAAATTCGGCCTCGGTGCGCAACAGGTCGATCGTACCACAGCCGACATATCCCATGCCACTGCGGAGTCCGCCAATCATTTGAAACAGGACATCTCCCACGGGGCCTTTGTATGGCACCCGACCCTCGATACCCTCGGGTACCAGCTTCTTCGGTGACATTTCGCCGTCCTGGAAATACCGATCGGCGCTGCCGTCCTGCATGGCCGAGAGTGATCCCATGCCGCGAATCATTTTGAAGCGCCTGCCTTCCAACAGGAACGACTCGCCGGGACTTTCTTCGGTGCCAGCCAGCATGGAGCCCATCATCACGCTGGAGGCCCCTGCGGCCAGCGCCTTCACAATGTCGCCCGAATATTTGACACCACCGTCAGCAATGACCGGTACGTCGCCCGCTCCCGCAACCGCTTCCATCACCGCGGTGAGCTGCGGTACACCAACACCCGTGACCACTCGCGTTGTGCAGATGGAACCGGGACCCACTCCGACCTTGACCGCATCGACCCCACGGGCCACCAGCGCGGCAGCACCCTCGCGAGTGGCCACATTGCCAGCGATGAGTTGGACATCGGGGAACGCTTCACGCACCCGGCCCGTGGCCCCCAGCACCCCTTCGCTATGGCCATGCGCGGTGTCGATGACGAGCACGTCGACGCCCGCTTCGACCAGCGCTCGCGCCCGGTCGAGAAAATCCGAACCTGCGCCAACAGCAGCCGCGACGCGCAGGCGACCGTGTATATCCTTGTTGGCATCCGGATGTTGACGGCGTTTGTGAATGTCCTTGACGGTAATCAGTCCTTTGAGGAGGCCGCTGTCATCAACCACGGGCAGTTTCTCAATGCGATGTTTCGCGAGAATTCGCTCGGCATCGTCCAGTGTCGTCCCGACGGGTGCTGTGACAAGATTTTTCGAGGTCATGACATCGCGCAGCGGGCGCTCGAGGTCGCGCTCGAATTGCAGGTCCCGATTGGTAATGATGCCCACCAGCAACCCGGCCGCGTTCACAATGGGTACGCCGGAAATGCGGAAACGCATCATGAGCGAAACCGCTTCGCGCAACGATGCGTCGGGCGACAAGGTGATGGGATTACGAATCATCCCACTTTCCGACCGCTTCACGCGATCGACCTCGGCCGCCTGCCGGTCGATGGACATGTTCTTGTGCAGTACGCCAATGCCTCCGGCACGCGCCATGGCAATCGCCATTTCGCTTTCAGTGACGGTGTCCATGGCGGCGGAGACTAACGGTACGTTGAGCGCGATTCCGCGCGTCAGCCGTGACCGAATGTCAACTTCTTTTGGATGCGTGGTTGAGTGACGTGGCGCGAGCAGCACGTCATCAAACGTCAGCGCGAAATCCTGCCGAACGCGAAAAGGCCCGGATGGGCTTTTCGGGGAATTAGTTGTCGAGGGTGCCATAGCGAACGATAGACGCCGCGTGAATCGAAGTCCAGCGCCTGCGTTCGCAAATTACAGACGCGCGGTGACGTTATTTGCGGCGCGTGCTGCCCCCACCCGCCATCTTGAACAACCGGCGCTTGAGGCGCGACGGAAGGAAAAAGCCGGCGGCCGAAATAATGCGCGCAAAGTTCAGGTTCTGCACCTCGTCCGGGTTGCCCCGCCAGTGCTTCAGCAGTACCGCGCGGCCCGCGTTGTTCACCAGCCTCTGCAGCGCGATCATCAGTAAAAAGACGTCATCGACTTCGCCGAGGAACGGGATGATGTCGGGAATAAAGTCGATGGGCGAGACGATGTACGCCGCCGCGGCAATGACAAAAAACCGGTCCAGTTTTGAGACGCGGCTATCACTGATCAGACCCAACAGCAGTCGAATGTACGATGGCAACTGCGTAATGGCTTTCATGACGCTGCGCTTGGCGCCAGTACGGGGGGCGCTGCGGTCGGAATCGGCGCGGAACCGGCGTGAGCGGTACAGGTCGGAGTCACGGGTTTCGTCGGCGTCATCTTCATCGTGCGACTCAGGACGACGACCACGGCCAGTAAAGAGTCCCCGCTGGGGCCGTCCCTCGCGGATGTCCTCTGCACGCTCGCGAGCTCGACGCTCCAGCACTCGCTCGCTTTCGCGCGCCTTCACGTTTTCCTGTATTGCGGCTGTGGCACGTTCACGCGCCGCTTCGCGACGTGATTCCCGGTCAGTGTCTTTATCCATGTCTGTCTGTCTCAAAAGCCCGCAATCAACCCGTAGGTTTGGGCGGAGTTGGCGTTGCAAGAGGCGCACCCGACTGTGGCGCGGAGGATGGCGGGTTTGTACCCGGAAGCGTGGCATTCGGGGGCGGCGCGCCAACCTGGTCGACAGCGCGCGCGGCCGCATTGGCCACGTCAGATGCGACAGACATGGTGGACTGCGCGACGCCACTCAGCATGCTGGTGGCGCGGTTCAGCAGGCCCATGGTTTCGGTAATTGTGCTGACGGCAAGGCCACCCGCGCGCAATTTGTCCTCAACGCCTTCACTGAAGCGTTGCAAGAGACCGACGGGGGACGCCGCGCGCTCAGCGTATTTCGCTTCAAGGAATTCGACGTAATCGAGCACCTGGTACAGACGGTCGTCTGTCAGGGTGTCGAGTTTGCGGTGGATGCGGTCGCGAATGTAAGGGTTCATGCGCAAACTCGGAAAAGGAGAGACCCGTCGAAATCAGCCGCGCCAGCGCTTTCGTTCGCCGCGCGCATCGATATGGCAATAAGGCGAGGGGAACCGACGACCGGAATACACACCCAGCCCTCCGGCGAGTTCCGGATGGAGGCGTTCCACCCAGTCCACGGCCATCTCCACCCGATAGGCGTCGAAGATGGTCAGGCGGCCGTCACCATCCGCATCGATGGCAACGTCGGCGGCGTCCCCGTACAGATGTCGGCTGTCGCGCGCAGACCCTTCGACCCCGGCGTTATGGTCCGGAGTGCGAAAGCCGCTATGCACTTCAATCTTGAAATCCATACGGTCGTCACCGCGCCGGCGTGCCAACTCGCGCAACACCAATTCAATTTTGTCCAGCACGCGCGGATCGATGGCGGCGTATTTTGGCCAGATAGTCTGCCGGTCGTGCGTGATGAAGTCGCGCACCCGCAGATGCTCGGTCAGCTTGAAGTCCATTTCCGACTCGCGCACCTCGGCAAAGCCGGCTGGGCGTTCTGCACTTTCGTCACGCGACCATTCGGCCGGATACCGTCCAATTCGGTAGCCATTGAGCGACGAACCCAACTTGAGCTCGAACGGCACGGTGACCGCCAGCCGCGGTTCCAGGATGCGCTGCTGTACACCGGCGCGGGTGACGACCAGTTCGTAAAAACCTGGTTCGAGTGGAACGAGCAGCGTATCACCCGCCACGTCGCGTTCGACATCACCACTGGTACTGTCGGTCACGCGCATCCACTGGTAGGTAAAGCCCACGGTGTCGCCCGCCACTTCCAACGGGAACGCCACGGTTTCTCCGGCCCGGGCAAAAACCATTTTCACATCACCACTTGCACCAAAGGCGGCTTTGGCCGCACGCACTACCGGCACCGTCGATTTGATGTCGGCCGATGCTGACCCCGCCATCAGTTCTGGCGGTGGCTCATACATCTGCAAACCGAGGATGGCCACCAACCCCGTTGCCCCAATCAAAACCCGCCGCGCTTCCTTGGATCGCACCTGAATCACCAACGCGCCTTCACGCCCCGAACGTCGATGTGCACAAACGGTCCATGCGCTGACGTAGCGGGGTAAATGCCAATGCCGCCGATCAGATCGGGGTGTGCCAGTTCCACTCGTTCGGCGGCCAGCGCCAGAAATTTTGCGTCGCGCGTGTCCACTTTGCCGTCGCGGTTGATGTCGCTCATCCAGTCGCGCTCACCATTCACCACGTACACGTCGGCGGCATCACCAAACTGATGCCGGCTGTCCTGCGCCCGACCACCGGCCCCAACGCCCGGCTGATTGTACTGCGGGGTGCGAAATCCAGACATCACTTTCATGCGTTTGACGGGTACCCCCATGTTGCCGAGTTCCGCGATGACCAGCTCGAGTTTGTCGAGCAGCGGTTCGCGCAATACCAGGAATTTTGGCCACACGCGCACTTGATCGTGCGTGAGAAAATCGCCGAGCGTAAAGTGCTGGGATATGCGCGTGAACTGATTCTCCGGCGATACTTCGATAAACCCTTCGGGATTGCTGTACGCCGTGCTGCGTGGCGAACGCCGTTCTGACGGGAAGAATCCGATGTTATAAGCCCCAATACGTCCGGCGATCTTGTCCGTAAATGGGCGCATGGTGATGAAATGGAACGGCTCGCCCAGGTCGTCCGTGCGCGCCGCATACAGTCCAGCGTGATTGCTTGCAGAGTCGCCAAACAATTCGCGGAGAATGGGCAGGGACATCGAGCGGGCAGCTGAAACAAACCGGACGCGTAGTTTCCTGGAACGTCCCAGCAGCGATTCACCCAACACCAGCCGCTTTGTGGCCGCTGTGCTGCGCGGTGACGTCGCGGACACCACGGTGCCTGGTTTGGCGTTGTCGGTAAATGCATTGCCGGGACGCGGCATGAAGGCAGCGGAGAGCACCGCCAATGCAACAGCTGTTGCCACCAGCGAGGCCGAACGGCGCCGACGCGGAAAGGTGGTGGTCGCTTTTTCAGATGCGCGATTAGGTGCGACGGACGTCAACGCCGTCTCGCGCGAATTTTCTGGATGAGTTTCGTTCACGACACCTTGTGTGGGATGCTGTAACGCACCCCCGTGGATGAACCGAGCAAGTTTCCGCTCACGCTTCGAGCAAGCGTTCGCCAAACCCGCGGGCCAAGCCTTTCAACTTACCGGAAACCGGTGGCCGGCAGAACCTCTAAAAACAACTTGCGAGGAAATTGTTCGCTGCCAAGCGTGTGCCGGGTCACGATTGCTGCAGCTACTTCGCTGCAAGTCGCCTGAATACAACGAGATAGGCGCACCCAGTGATACCGGCTATCGTCGCAGAAGTTCAACCAGATCTAGTATCGGCACGCCGCCCGGCTGACTTCGCCCGCTGCGGACACGGGCCGTGATATTGATGGTCGAGAGAGGGGCCAGAGCCCGGGCGCGTTCGACCAACGAGTCAGGGACGGCCAAATAGAGGATGGCCCGTTCGGTCCCTGGTCCCCGAGCCAGCAGGTAGGGCTCACCGTTCAGCTCCCGCCGAAGGCCGTCGCCGAGCTGGTAGGACAGGTTCTCGACGGTCCATCGAACGATCCGGCCTTTCATTCCCTCGGGATCGGCCCGAAGGTCGGCTGCGCTAATTCCGGCGGATGATCTCGCATCCAGTGCAGCGAGTTCAGCCGTGGAGACCCACCCCTCCACGCGAATACGGGTCCAACTGCCTTCGGAGACGAGAGGCGTCACGACGGTGCCCGCCGGAAGCGAAAACAGCCCATTGCCGCTTGGGCCCGACCGAAGCTGCGTAGCAGCGAACACCTGCATGGCCGGTATTGCGCCGGCGGCCTTCGGCGCCCTGCTCTGTGCCGATGGGGCAACTGGCAACGGCGACGGCGCTGCGGGAGATGGCACTGTTCCGGGGTTAGCCGGGCGCGGTTCGGGTGTCTGGGCGTTCACCTTGACGGCCACGGACGGGCGGTCAGCGGCCTTTTCGGCACCGGGGCCAGTGAATTTCGTCAGCCGACTCTTGTCCACCCAGATGGTGCGGCTGACCGCGAAGTAGCTCTCCGCCTTGGATCCCGGAAAAACAACCGCTCCACGCTGCAGGGTAGCCAACGCCGGTTCTTTTTCTCCGCGGCCGGTGCGAACGGTACCGCCCGCGTCACCGCGGCCGTTGGCCGCCCCCATCAAGGCTCGAGCGCCGCTCGATTCAAGACGGACATCCTGTTCGCTGACAAATCCGTTCAGTTTGAGGCGCACCGCCGACCCCTGCACCATTTCTACCGGCGCTTCAAACGCTCGGCTCATGACGCCTACCACCTGACCGCCCGGCGCGGCGCGCAAGGCCGAGCCGGCCAGGACCCGCACTCGATCCCCGCGCTTCTGCGCGGTGATTTCTCCGATAGGCACGCTCAGACATAGCAGCAACACGACGGCCACCAACGCCCCTGCCGACACTCGCCAAGCCGCGACACGCGGCAACCCCGCACTCGACACTGGGGTCACACCTGCGGCAACCATGTGGCTGGTGGACGGTGGCTTCACGAGGTTTGGTTGGAGGCGTATCACGAGGGAGCTAGATTGCGCGAGGACGGCTGCCGTGATGGCAGCGCACGGTGTCTCATCAGAACGTAAAGCCGAACCCCAACCGAGCAAGGATGTCAGCCACTGTGGCACGACCTGTTGCACTGATCATTCTTGATGGCTGGGGATACCGCGAAGAAACCACCGCGAACGCCATTGCGCTGGCCAATACTCCGAATTGGGACGCTTTGTGGGCCACCGGTGCGCGCACGCTCCTCACGGCCTCCGGTCGCGCCGTGGGTCTTCCTGACGGGCAAATGGGCAACAGTGAAGTAGGCCACATGAACCTGGGTGCCGGCCGAGTAGTCCTGCAGGATCTGGTGCGAATCACGAGCTCCATTGAGGACGGCAGTTTCTTCAGCAATGTGGAACTGGTGCGCGCATGTGAGCAGGCGCGAACTGCCAATTCCACCCTGCACTTGCTGGGCCTGTTGGGTGATGGCGGAGTGCATGCGTACGACCAGCATTTGTTCGCGCTGCTTGACCTGGTCGCCAGGCAAGGCGTGCGCCGTGTGGCACTCCACGCGTTGCTTGACGGACGCGACACGCCGCCGAAATCAGGTCTGGAGTATTTGCGCGAAACCCTGGGCCAGCTGGAAGGGCGTGCGATGTTGGGCTCACTTAGCGGCCGCTACTACGGCATGGATCGGGACAACCGGTGGGAGCGCACGGGGTTGTGGTATGACGCGGCCGTCCGGGGTATCGGGCCACATTCAACAGACGCGTTGGCCACGGTACAACACGCCTATGAGGAAGGTGTCACGGACGAGTTTATCAAACCGGTAGTCATGGTGGATGCGCAGGGTGCGCCAGTTGCCCCCATGCGCGACGACGATGTGCTTGTCTGCTTCAATTATCGTTCGGACCGCATGCGCCAGTCGCTTCGTGCGCTCGCGTGGCCGGACTTTACAGGTTTTGACACTGGCGCGCGTCCGAAGGTGCAGATCACGACCATGACGCAGTACGACGATTCCTTTCCGTTCCCCGTGGCGTTTGCCCCGCAGTCGATGCACAACCTTGTCGGCGAAGTTATTGCGAACGCCGGACTGACGCAGTTGCGTACGGCCGAAACGGAGAAGTATCCCCACGTCACCTTTTTCTTTAACGGCGGCATTGACGCACCGTTTGCGGGGGAAACACGTGGCATGGTGCCCAGCCCCAAAGTGGCGACGTACGATTTGCAGCCCGAGATGAGCGCCGCCGGTGTGTCTGCGTTGTTGTGTGATGCGCTGGCCAATCGGACCTACGATTTCATGCTGTGCAACTTTGCGAATCCCGACATGGTTGGACACACCGGATCGATTCCGGCCGCCATTCGCGCCGCGGAAACCGTTGATGGCTGTCTGGGCAACATTCTGGCAGCGGCGGCCAAGGGTCATGCGGTCCTCATCATCACCGCCGATCACGGCAACGCCGATGTAATGGTCGATGCAAAAACCGGGCAGCCACACACGGCGCACACGACCAATCCGGTTCCGCTGGTCATAGTCGGGATCGATCCGACCACCTCGCTGCGTGCCGGCGGGGCGTTGTGTGATGTCGGCCCGACCGCGCTCGCATTGCTCGGGCTTTCTCTTCCTCCTGAAATGAGCGGCCGCGATCTGCGTGTCGCGGTCTCTTCTACATAACATTCATGTTGCGTCCCGATCGTGCATTCTGTTTCATCGTCACGGCGTTTACGCTCGCCCTGAGTGCCGCCAGTACGCAGCCGGCCCGTGCGCAGGTTGGGCATTTGCCGTCCAAGAGCCCGTATGAAGATGTGAAGCCAGGACAGGAGCTCACCGTGTTCAGCGGCTATTTCAACTCGCAGATCGGCGCGGCGGGTGTCCTTGCCAAACCTTCCATTTTTGGTGGGGTGCGGTACGATCTTCCGGTGGGTGGTCCGGCGGTGTTGACCACGCGTTACTCCCTCATTCCGAGTGAACGTACCGTGGTCGACCCAACGAAACCGCGCCGTACTCGCGTGCTTGGTACGGAGAACGCGCGAACGCACATGGTGGATGTGGGCCTGACGGTGCTGCTGACGGGTCAGAAAACGTGGCATCGTTTAATTCCATCGGTTTCGGTGGGCACCGGACTGGCCAGCGATTTCGCCAAGGCCGACACCGGCGGCTACAGCTTTGGCACCAAATTCGCGTTCACCGGCGGTGCCAGCCTGCGGTACATGCTGCGCAACAACTGGTCGGTTCGTATGGACGCGACCAATTATCTGTGGCGCAACGCGTATCCCGACGCCTACTACGCGGTGGCGAGCGATACGACGGCCGTCTTGCGGTCCGACGTCAGCAAGAAGTCGTGGGGAGGCACGTGGGCGTGGTCGCTTGGCGTGGCCATTCCGATTTTTCGTTAGGCGTTGCCGCGCGCCCCCCCCCACTGAATGCCTCGCTCTTCGTTGACCCGACGCGTGCAATTTTCGGCGGCGCACCGTTACCGCCGTGAGGACTGGACGGATGCGGAGAACGTCGCGGTGTTCGGCGCGTGTGCGCATGCCAATTATCACGGCCATACGTACACGTGCGCGGTCACCGTCTCCGGACCAATTGATGAAGAAACCGGGTTTGTCGTCGACCTTGGATTCCTGGATGCAGTGCTGAAGCGCGAGGTGCTGTCCCGGTTCGATCATCGAAACATCAACCTGGATGTGGCGGAATTTGGTGAGGGCCGGCTCATTCCCACGGGCGAAAACATTTCGCGCTTCATTGCGCAAGCCGTGCAGGCGGCACTGAGTCACACAACGGCTCGGGTGATTCGCGTGCAGCTGGCCGAGGACGCGACCCTGAGCAGCACGTTCGAACCGGATCTGTAGGCAGTCACTTTCTGGCGGAGAATTATGCGCCGTACGCGTAGCAGTCTGCGGGTTGGTACGTTGTTGCTCGCTGGGCTCAGCGTGGCATCCTGCCGTTCAACACTGTCTGGCGCGCCAGCATCGGGGCCATCGACGCCGCGTGCGCGGCCACCCGAGTCGGCCCGTCTCGAACCGCAACCGCTGACACCGTCCGTGCTGGTGCCGCCTGCACCGCGCGCCCTGTTTCGCGCGAGTGTTGATTCCATGGTGGCCGACCCGCAGTGGAGAAATGCGCACTGGGGCATTCTGATCGTCAATCCGGAGCGCGGAGACACGATTTACGCGCACAATGCTGACAAGTTGTTCATGCCGGCGTCGAATCAGAAAATTGTCACGGGGGCCGTGGGCCTTACGCAACTTGGTGCAGACTTTCAATGGCGGACAGCCGTTGAGCTGCGGGGCGTAACTCACGGGTCCACCTTCACGGGCCACATTGTACTGCACGGGCGCGGCGATCCCAGTTGGAGCAACGCCCTGCGCGCCGGAGACGCTCTCTCCGCCCTCTCCCCCATTGCCGATGCCCTGACCAGCCGCGGCATTCGGCGCATCGTCGGCAGCGTCATTGCCGAGGGCAATGCGTTCAGTGATGACCCGTACGGATTCGGGTGGGCGTTTGATGATTTTGACTTCGGCTACAGCGCACCAGTTGATGAGCTGTTGTACAACGAAGGATTTTTTACGGTGAAGGTGAAAGCCGGGTTGAAAGTGGCGAAGCCCGTTGCCGCAGCGACGCAACCGCTCAAGGCGTATCCGAAACTGGTGGTTCGCGCGGTGGCGCGTGAGCGGAGCGATTCGGTCGGCGAGAATCGCGCACTCGAAGCCAGGTGGGATTCGACCGCGTCGGCGGTGGTGATTACCGGGACGCTGCCCATGGGCGACAGCGCGTCGATTGACCTGGCGTATCGTCACCCAAACGATGCCGCCATCGCGGCCGTGCATGAGTTGCTCGCGACACGCAGTATCGTTGTCGTGGCCCCCAAAAGAGTTGGTCCGGTTCGCAAGGTGGTTGAGCGGGAGCCGCCAAGAGGCGCGCGAAGTGAGCGCATTGCCATGCAGCCCGTCGCCATGCGCGTCATGGACACGCTGGTGGTCCTGTCGTCGCCTCCACTGCGCGATGTGCTCAAGCGCATTGAAAAACCCTCACAGAATCAGCTCGCAGAAATTTTGTTCAAGACCGTCGCGCTGGAACGCACGGGGGTGGGCCGGGCGGACAGTGCGCGGGCGGTGGTGCAACGTCAGTTGGTCGAGTGGGGCATTCCGCCTGAGGCGATTGCCGTTCGCGACGGCAGTGGGTTGTCGCGACATGACTACATCGCACCGCGCACGTTAGTCAAAATTCTGGATATCATGCGGCGTGCCTCGGCATTCAGCGCGTTTTATGAGTCTTTGCCTATTGCCGGTGTAGACGGCACCATTGCCAGCCGCATGCGCAACACGCCCGCCGCGAACAATGTGCGTGCAAAAACCGGCACCGTGGACAAAGCGCGGTCGCTGTCGGGGTACGTGACGACGGCCGACGGACAAATGCTTGTCTTCTCGCTGCTGTGCAACAACTACACGGTGCCGACCCGCGCGGTGGAGCGCGTGCAGGACGCGATTGCCGTGCAGTTGGCATCCCTGCGCATTCGTGAATGGCCGTGAACGAAATGCAGCGCACCGGCCTCGGTCTCGCGGAGGCCGTCGCGGCGGTGTTACACGGGGTGTCCGCACTCCCCAATGAGCGCGTCCCGCTGCGACACCTGGTGGGACGAGCGCTGGCCGAGGACGTCGTGAGTTCCATAGACTTGCCACTCTGGGACAATTCCGGAATGGATGGTTACGCGGTGCGGCGTGCCGACGTGTTGGGAGTGAACGTGCTGAACCCGGTGTCGTTGCCGGTTCTCGCGACCATCGTGGCCGGGAGTTCCGAGCGTCCGGAAGTGGTTGCCGGAACGTGCGCACGCATTATGACGGGAGCACCCATGCCGCCTGGTGCCGAGGCCGTCGTGCGCGTTGAGGATACCGATCGTGGGTTGCACCATGTGCGCATTACCGATGATCGCGATGTCCGGTCGCCTGCGGGCAACGTCCGCGCGCGTGGTGAGGACGTCAAGACGGGCGACGTGGTGTTTGCGGCCGGGACGTCACTGGGGCCGCTGCACATTGGCGTGCTGGCCAGTGTGGGCGCATCCGAAGTTTCCGTGCATCGTGTCCCACGCGTCGTCGTAGTGGCCACGGGTGATGAGTTGGTTGGCGTTGAGCAATTCGACGAAGTGCGCGCGGGCCGGCGCATTGTGGCATCCAGCAGTTACGCCCTGGAACCCTGGCTCACGGCTCTGGGTGCGCAGGTGCGGATGTTGCCACTCCTGCCCGATCAACTGCAGGTTGTGCGCGATCGTATTGGGGCCGCGCTGGACGAAGGATGTGATTTGTTGATTACGACGGGCGGCGTGTCGGTTGGCGCACACGATTACACGCGGGAAGCGCTGAACCAACTCGGGGCGGACCTCGCATTCTGGCGCGCGCGCATTCGGCCGGGCGGTCCCATTGGCGTTGGCAGCCTGCGCGGCATTCCGTGGCTTGGGTTACCTGGCAATCCGGTGTCCACCATGGTGACAGCCGAGCTCTTTGCGCGGCCACTGCTGCGCCGACTGGGCGGTCACGCGAATGACGGGCGCACCACCCTTCGTGTGCGAGTAGCCCAGCCTATGAAGGCCGGTTTCGGACTCACGCATTTACTGCGCGTGGTGGTGAGGCGCGATGAAGACGGCCAACTGAGTGCGCGCATGGCCGGTGCACAGGGGTCCAATTTGCTGAGAACGATGGCCGTCGCCAACGCGCTGCTGATTGTACCGGAGGAGCGCCCCTCGGTCGATGCGGGCGAATTTCTCGACGCGATTTTGATTGGGGCCGTGTATTGAGTGACCGTGCGCCGGACCGCGAGGTGACCGAAGCGATTGCATCAAACCCATACGTGCTGCATGGCGCTGGGCTGGAGGCGTGGCTGGAACGCAAATTTGTGCTCGTTGATGAACAGGTAACCCTGCACGCGCATGAACAGCTCGTGTTGTTCACGCTGCGCAAGCCACAAAATGCCGATTTGCTGATCAGCGAAGAAGACTACGTCAAAGACGAACGGTTGCCGTATTGGGCTGATTTGTGGCCGGCCGCACGATTGCTGGCGACCACGGCACTGGAAACCAACGGGGTCGGGAAAACCTTGCTCGAACTTGGGTGTGGGCTGGGACTGGCAACGGCAGCGGCGGTGCGCGCCGGTTTCGCGGTGACGTCCACCGATTACTACGAAGATGCGCTGCACGTGGCGCGTTTCAATTCGTGGCGCCTGAACGGCGTTGAACCAGCGGTGCGCATGGTGGATTGGCGCGACCTGCCCGCCGATCTGGGCACGTTCGATGTCGTGATGGCCGCCGACGTGTTGTACGAACCGCCCTACGGCACGCTGGTCGCGCGCGCGATTGCGGCAACGTTGGCCAATGGCGGTGAAGCGTGGATTGCCGATCCGGGGCGTCGAGGGCTGGACGTGTTTCTCGAGCAGGTGCCGGTGCACGGCTTGCAGGTGGTCTCGCGCGAAGAATTTCCGTATGCGGAAGGCGAGCGCATCAAACAGAACATCCGACGGTTTCGAATTACGCGCGCATAATCGCCCGGGCGGCGAACGCGCGCGAATCGCTACGCGACCGGCACGCCCGCCAATCGGTCGGCCACTACTTCCGCAATGTCGACCACCGGCACGACCCGGCCGGTTGCGCTCACCCCGTCGGTGATCATCGTCATGCAGAACGGACACGCGACGGCAATGGTATCTGCGCCGGTCGCCAGCAGTTCCTCGGTGCGCTCGACGTTAATGCGTTTGCCGGCGGTTTCCTCCATCCACATGCGCCCTCCGCCGGCACCACAGCACAATCCACGACTCTTGGTGCGCGCGGGCTCCACCAGTTTCACGACGGGCAGCGCACGTTTGAGCGTAGCGCGCGGCTCCTCGTACACATCGTTGTAGCGGCCCAGGTAACACGAATCGTGATAGGCCATGGTGATGGCCTGGCCGTGGTCGGTGCTGAGCGGCACCAGGCCCTTCGCGAGCAGGCGCTCAATGTATTGCGAGTGATGAATAACCTCGTAATGTCCGCCGAGATCAGGAAACTCACTGCCCATCTGATGGAAACAGTGCGGGCAGGACGTGACAATGGTTTTTATCGCGTAGCCGTTGAGTGTTTCGATCACGCCTTTGGCCAGCGTCTGATACAGGTATTCGTTGCCCATGCGACGGGCCGGGTCGCCGTGACACGTCTCTTCCTGGCCCAGAATGGCAAATTTCACGTTCGCGGCCTGCATGATGCGCGCGAATGCAACAGTCGTTTTCTTCGAGCGGTCGTCGAAGCTACCCATGCAGCCTACCCAGAACAGCAAGTCGACTTTCTCGCCGCGCTCGATCACGTCGGCGACGGTGGGAATATCCATGCCTTCGGCCCACGCCGCGCGTTCGGACGGGCTAAAGGCCCACGGGCTGCCATTGCGCTCCAGGGATTGCAGCGCCGGTGCCAGCTCGTCGGGAAAACGCGACTCCATCAACACGAGGTCGCGGCGCAGTTCGTTGATGATGTCCAATTGATCGATGGATACCGGACACTCCTCGACGCACGCGCGACAACTGGTGCAGGCCCACAGTTCTTCTTCCGTAATCCAATTGTCCAACAGTTTGTTGTCGAGTACGGCCTGCTGCTCAACCGTCGGTTCGGCGCCCGCCAGCAGATCCTGCATCGTGGCTTTTTCCGTGAGGCGCGCGCGCGTATTCACCACAATCATGCGCGGCGACAGGGCTTTGCCGGTGACGTTCGCCGGACACACAGCGGTGCACCGTCCACACTCGGTACACGAGTAGCCGTCCAGCAGGTTTTTCCAGGACAGATGTTCTACGTCACTCGCGCCGAATTGCTCGACGTTTTCGCCTTCCAGATCCATCGGCCGCATAGCGCCAATGGAACCGGGCTTGCTGGTGTTGGAGAACCACACGTTGATCAGCGACGTCAACACGTGCAGGTGTTTCGAACCAGGCAGATGATTCAGAAAATAGAGAATGAGCAACGCATGGAACCACCACATGCTGCGTTCAATCGTGTGTGCCGTTGCCGGCGCCATGCCCATGAACGGTTGCGCCAGCCATCCGGAGATAATGCGTCCCGACCCGCCTGCCCCTTGCACCACTTCCATCGCAAACAGAACCAGCAGCGACACCATCAGGGCCGCAATCATGCTCAGAATGAACACCGCGTCGCCCCCATGCACGGGGTCGACATGAAACCGGCGCGGTTTGATTACCAGACGACGGTACAGGAGGAACGCGACTGGAATGAGGACAAATACCGCGAACAATTCCTGCGAGACCACATACGGCACGTACAGAAAATCCGGGAGGAAGCTGTAGCTGAACGTCGAAAACAGCCCTTGGATCATGATCTCCACCGTGCCCAACCCCAGCACGCAGAATCCCCAGAACACAAAGGCGTGCATGGCCCCGCCCAGCGGGTCGCGCAGAATTTTGCTCTGCAGAAAGCCAATGGTGATCAGGTTCCTGGTGCGGAGCCCCGGCTCGTTGGTGCGGTCTTCGGCGCGGCCGATTTGCAGCCAGCGGACCAGCCGGCGAGCGCTGCGCGCGAAAAACGCCAGCGCTACCACAAGGCAGGCGGCAAAAATCAGGTTCGAGGCTCCCATACCCGCGAAGCTAGGCATGGTAAACAGTGCATACAAGCGTAGATTTTCTTAGACCAGCGCGGCCCGTGTACCGGACTGCGCCTCCTGCCCCTCCGTGTACGCACGTCGTAGACCTTTGCCGGGAGTTTGCATGTACCAATTGCTCCGCAGCCAGAGTGCGGGCCACCCGCTGCCTCGAATCGCCTTTGCGATCGCGGCACTCGTTTCATCCACGTCGGCGGTTGCACAACAGGCCGCCGCCAACACCGACTGGTCGCCCAAGGAGGTACTGGCGCTTGAGACGTACGCCAAACCACCGGCCGCCATCGAGCGGCTGGTGACGGCGCCCCGACAAAACAACGTCAGCCTCAACAACCAAAGCCCGGACAAGAAGTACTTCCTCAAGGTGCAGAGCGAAGGGCTGCCCAGCGTGCAGGCATTTGGCAAGCCGCACACCTACTTCGCCGGACTGCAGGTAGACACCAAGGCCAATCGTGCTCGATCGCTGACGACGCGTGGCTCGGCCGGGCTGTCAATCATCGATGCGAACACAGGCAAAGCGCGAGACCTGGAAACCCCAAAGGGCGCAACGGTCTCTGCCCCATCGTGGTCGCCCACAGGTGGCCAGATTGCCTATATCGCCAACTTTGACAACGGCTCGAGCATTTACGTCGCCGATGTGGCGACGGGAAAATCACGTCGCGTTGGCACCGCCAATTTGCTGGCGACCCTCGTGACCTCGTTGGATTGGACGATGGACGGCACCAAGGTGATGGCCGTGGTAATGCCCACGCCGCGTGCTCCGGAACCCATGCGGCCGGCCATCGCGGACGGCCCGCAGGTGCGTATGACCATGGGCAAGAAAATCTCGACGCGCAATTTCGCGAGCTTGCTGATGGATCCGTACGACAAGGCGCAGATGGAGTACTACATTACCGGCCAGCTTGCGTTAATCGACGTGAAGACGGGCGTCGCCACGAAAGTGGGGACACCCTCAATGATCTCGGCAGTTGATATGTCGCCGGACGGCAAGGCATTCCGCGTCACGACCTTGCAGAAGCCGTTCTCGTACATCGTGCCGATGACGAACTTCGCGCAGACCGAAGAAATATGGAACGCGAGCGGCAAGAAGGTCGCCGAGCTGTCCAAACGCGCGCTTGGTGAACTGGAACCGGCCGATAGTACGCCCGCTCCGGCCGCTGGAGCCGGTGGACGTGGCGGTGCAGGCGCGGCTTCTGACACGACGTGGCGCAGCATTGGGTGGATGCCTGACGGCGTCGGTTTGTTCTACATCAAGCAGGATCCGGCACCAGCCGGGCGCGGTGGCGCGAACGCCAATGCCGACACCGCGTCGATGGGTGCAGCGAGCGGAGTTGCCAGCGTCCCGCAGGGAGGTCGTGGTGCCGGCGGTCCGGCGGCGCGGCGCCTGGATCGGGTGTACGCCTGGTTGCCGCCGTTCGATGCCGCCAACCGGAAAGAGATATTCTCGACTGAAAATCGACTGAGTGGCGTGTTGTTCAGTGATGACAACAAGATGTTGTTCGGCGCGGAAAATCTGAACGGCACCGGCACCGTGTACGCGGTGTCGCTGGACGACCCGACCAAGCGGTATCCGATTTGGCGTCAGCGCGCGACGACCGCCGCAGTGGGTGGTGGTGGACGCGGCGGCGCGGGTGGCGGTGGTGGTCGTGGCGGCGCAGCCGACGATTCGTTGTCGTTTTATGCGAATCCGGGCAACCTCATGACCAAGCGTGGCAAAGCCGGCGTTCCGGTTGCGCTGGTTTCGACCGACGGCAAATACGTCTATCTCGAAGGCACGCGTTACAACAAGAATTGGCTGCAGGTGGCGCCGAAGAACTTTGTCGAGAAAGTGGAAATTCGCACCGGCCAGAAGTCGACGCTGTTTGAAGGTGCGAGCGACATGGTCGAAAGCGTGAGTGCTCCGCTGGATGATGATTTCACGCGCGCCATTGTGACGCGTGAAGGTCCGAAGACGGTGCCCGATTCGTACCTGCGGGACTTCAAGACCGGAACGCTGACCAAGCTGACCGACAACAAGGATATGACGCCGGAAATCACGAACGCGATCAGGAAGAAGATTCAGGTGACGCGTGCGGATGGCATCAAGTTCTATATCGATCTGGCGCTGCCAGCGGACTACAAAGCCGGCACGCGACTTCCCGCGATGTTCTGGTTTTATCCGTACGAATACACGGAACAGGCGGGCTACGACCGTTCGTTGCGCACGCAGAACGTCAACCGGTTCCCGGCGGCCGGTGTGCGCTCACTCGACTTCCTGACCACGCAGGGCTACGCGGTTGCAAACTTCGATCCGCCAATTATTGGCGCGGCGAATAGAATGAACGACAGCTATATCAGCGACCTGCAGAGTAACCTGTTGGCCGTCATCGATGAGTTGGACAAGCAGGGCTTCATCGATCGTCAGCGCCTGGGCCTGGGTGGACACAGCTACGGCGCCTTCAGCACCGTGAACGCCATGACACACACGCCGTTCTTCAAGGCTGGCATTGCGGGCGATGGCATGTACAACCGTACGCTCACGCCCAACGGCTTCCAGAGTGAACGGCGCGACATATGGGAAGCGCCGCAAGTGTACCTGGAGATGTCGCCGTTCCTCGAAGCGGACAAACTGTCGGGCGCACTGCTGATGTATCACTCCATCGAAGACCAGAACGTTGGTACCGACCCGATCAGTTCGGTGCGCATGATGCAGGCGCTGCAGGCCAACGGAAAAAACGCGGCGCTGTACATGTATCCGTACGAAGATCACGGACCGGCGACAAAGGAAACTATTCTTGACCAATGGGCCCGCTGGACGGCGTGGCTTGACATTTACGTCAAGAACCTTGGCAAGGATGCACCGGGCAAGCCCAAGGTGATCGTGCCGTAGTCGAAGCCTGTCAAACAACGCGGCCCGTCATCGCAAATGATGACGGGCCGCTTTGTTTTTGCTGCCGAACTGAAACCGTTAGGCTTTGGCTTTTTTGACCGCTTCGGTCAACGCCGGCACAATCTCAAACGCATCGCCAACAATGCCGTAGTCCGCCACTTTGAAAATGGGCGAATCCTTGTCCTTGTTGATGGCGACAATCGTGCGCGAGGTACGCATGCCGGCGAGATGCTGAATGGCGCCCGAAATACCCACGGCGATGTACAAATTCGGGCTCACGTTGCGACCCGTCTGACCAATTTGATCAGAGTGCGGGCGCCAGCCTTCGTCGGTGACGGCGCGCGTGGCGCCAACGGCCGCGTTGCCAAACGCGTCGGCCAGATCTTCCACCAGCTTGAAGTTTTCCGCCGCCTTCAGTCCACGGCCGCCAGCGATGATCACCGGCGCATCGCCAAGATCGAGCTTGCCCGTGTTGCCCTGCTTGAGCTCAATCACCTTGACGCGTGACGCCATGGGATCGACCGGGGACGTGATGTGCTCGGTGACGAGAGGCTTTGCGTTGACCTCCGGCTGAAACGCGCTGGGCCGGATGGAAATGATGGAAGGCGAACCGGTCAACGCCAGTGTCGCGATGACCTTGCCGGTGTTGACGGGATGTTGTGCCACAATGGTTTCCCCATCAAGCGAGAACGCGGTGACGTCGGCCACCAGACCCACGCCCATTCGCGCGGCAACACGCGGAGACAAATCACGTCCCTGCGCCGATGCGGTGAACACCGCGTACCGGTACGACCCGCCGTTCAACTTGTCGGCGAGCGTCGCGGTGAGCGCCTCGGCGTTGTACTGCTCGAAACCTGCGTGCTCCAGCACCATCACACTATCGGCACCATGTTGCGCGAGTGCCTCGGCTTTCGCCGCGATGCCAGCCGCGCCAGCCAACACCACATGCACCGAACCACCGCCTGACAACTCCGCGAGCTTCCGCGCGCCGGTAATGGCTTCGAGCGCAACCTTGCGCAGTTCACCCGCGCGCGATTCGGCAAAGACGAGAATGTTGGCCATGATCAGAGCACCTTTGCTTCGGTCTGCAGCAGACGAATCAATTCTGGAACAGCTGCTGCGCTGTCACCCAGGATGCGTCCCGCCGCGCGTTCGGGGGGCAGCTCCATCTTCGTGATGGTCACGCGCGATTCACCAAACTGCGCGGGCTTTACGTCGAGGGTTTTTTTCTTCGCGGCCATAATGCCCTTGAGCGATGGCAGGCGTTCCTTGTTCAGGCCTTCGTCCACTGTGAGCACGGCCGGCAGCGGGAACTCGACCACTTCGGTTGCGCCTTCCAGCGTGCGATGCGCCGTGCCCTTGCCGCCAGCGATTTCCAGCTTCGACACGTTGGTCACACACGGCAAACCAAGCAGCTCGGCGACCATGGGGCCGGTCATCTGATTGCTTGAGTCAATGGCGATACGACCCAACAGGATGAGATCGTAACCGCCATCCTTGAGCTCGGCCGCCAGTGCGCGTGAAACCGCGAGCCCGTCGGCGGGCAGCGCGTCGGCTTTCAACAACACGGCGCGGTCGGCACCCATGGCGAGTGTCTTGCGAATTTGTTCCTGCGCAGCATCGGGGCCGATGGAAACCACCACCACTTCACCGGCGTTGGCCTTTTCCTTGAGTTGCAAGGCGGCCTCGACCGCCCAGAGATCGAAATCGTTGACGTCGTATTTGAGACCGGTCTCTTCGACACGAGTCCCACCGGCGGCGATGGAAAACTTCACTTCCATGACCGGGACGCGTTTGATGCACACGGCAATTTTCACCGCGGACGCTCCTGCTGAATGGCTGAAAAAGGGCTAGCTTTTGAAGTTAAACGGCCTACCTGAACGCCGCCAACCCAGTAATGGCCTGCCCCAGAATAAGTGAATGCATATCGTGCGTGCCTTCGTAGGTGTACACACTCTCCAAATTCGCCATGTGGCGCATGGCACCGTATTCCGCCAGAATGCCGTTTGCCCCAAGCAGACGCCGCGCCTCACGCGCGATGTTGGTCGCAATATCGACGTTATTGCGCTTGGCCAGCGACACCTGCACCGGCGTGAAGTTGCCCGCATCCTTGAGGCGGCCCAGATGGAGCGACACCAATTGTCCTTTGGTGATCTCGGTCAGCATGTCGGCCAGGCGAACCTGCTGAATCTGAAAGCCACCAATCGGGCGATCGAACATCACGCGTTCCTTCGCGTACGCCGTGGCCTCCTCGAAACACGCCATGGCTGCACCCAGCACGCCCCACGATATGCCGTACCGCGCTTGCGTCAGGCACATCAACGGACTCTTCAAACCGCCGGACAACGGCAACAACGCATCGGCCGGAAGATGCACATCTGCAAACACCAATTCGCTGGTGTCGCTGGAACGGAGCGACAACTTGCCCTTCTGATCACGCGCGGTGAAACCCGGCGTGTCGGTTGGCACGATGAAGCCGCGAATGCTCGAGTCTTCATTGCTATCGCCAGTCTTGGCCCACACAACGGCTACGTGCGCCATGGACCCGTTGGTGATCCACATCTTCGCGCCATTCAGCATCCACGAACCATCAGTCTGCTGCCGCGCGCGTGTCACCATGCCCGACGGATTCGATCCGTAGTCAGGCTCGGTCAATCCAAAGCAACCAATCATTTCCGCCTTCGCCAACTTCGGCAGATAGTGGCGCTTCTGCGCTTCCGATCCGAACGCAAAAATCGGATACATGACCAACGCACCCTGCACGGACGCAAACGAGCGAATGCCCGAATCGCCGCGCTCCAACTCCTGCATGATGAGGCCGTACGCGACACTCGACAGTCCTGCGCAGCCGTATTCTTCGGGAAGCGACGCACCCAGCACGCCTAATTCGGCCAGCTCGGGAATGAGCTCCGTCGGAAAGCGGCCCGCGACGTAACAGTCGCCAATGATTGGCAAAATTCTGTCGTCGACGAACTGACGAATGGTGTCGCGAATCGTGCGCTCTTCTTCAGTGAGCGCCGCGTCAATGTTGAACAAATCGGCAGCGTGTGCCTTGAGTTCAACCGAAGGAAGTGCAAGGATCGCCTGAGCGGCGAGTGTATCGGTGGCCATCGCAAAGCCTCAAGAGTAGCGGAAACCGGGTAACCGGCAGACTTCTCAATTTAGTCTACACGCCGCGATTGTGCGGCGGCAAAATGGCTCCCTACCCCACCCCGCGCTGCCGCCTCGGCTTGAGCGGTACCACATCCCGCCGGGCCGACGGGGTGATACCCACTGCTCGGCACTTCTTGCGGAATTCGCCCAAGTGGTCGACGGGCCGGCCGGTTTCATGCTGCCACTGGTGTACCATTTCGTGCAGCAGGGTGTGCATGGCTTCTTTCCAGCCGTGACGCACCACGTGCCGGCGCGACATCACAATTTCGGGCGGTGTGAGCCGACTGCCCGGGTCAAAATGGCCGAGGCGCGTTGCCATGCGACCTGACAACCGAATGGGGATTTCAGCCAGGGATCCCGCAAACCAGCGCACGTTGAGTTCGCGATGCGCACGCACGAGTGAGCTGATCAGCGAGATGTCGCCCGGACGCGCACTTTCCGCACGACGAACCGCCGGGGCACGTTCAACATCGTGCGCCAGAATTTCGTCTCGAGCTGCGGAACGAATGGCTCGGTTGCGGGCGGTGGCAAAGGTCACGATGGCGCGCAACACGGGCTCGGGCGCGTCCGAGTAACCCTCATGCACGCGCAATGTTTGCCCAATCAGCGACACCATCACCGTGCGCGTGCGCATCAAGACCAGTGCATGGATGCCGCGAAGGCCGAGGTCTTGCAAACGCGAAAACATGACCGCGGTGCGCGCGCGAACCGCAGCGCGTCCGCGTGAGCGTGGCAGGTCGGCGGCCGGGGATGGTTCCGCACCCGATGGCCGCGCTGATTGCGCGAGCGCGGACGCTCCGAAGTCGAAGCCCAATTGAAATTGGCTCTCTGGCTTTGCCGAGCGAAATTGTTGAGGAACTGCCGCGCGCGTCATGAGCGGAACGATTACTCGGCGCCACCAGTTTCGGAAGCGGTGAACGCTACCGGGATGAGGCAAGCAGGCCGCCCACCAGAGCGCGCACCGCGTTCAATTCGTCGTCGATGATGACGTGTCCCATGCCGCCGTAAATGCGCGTGTCCACCACCGCGCCAAGCGATTGCATGAGCACGGCGGTCTCGCGCACCCGTCCAACCGGGATGTGCGCGTCAATGTCGCTGCAACCCAGAAATACCGGCGTTCCCGCGAGGGAACCCCCGTAATCACGGGGCGAGTCGTCGGGACCAATGAGGCCGCCGGACAGCCCCACAATCGCTCCGTACCGCACCGCGTTACGGGCCGCAAATTCCAGCGAAAGACAGGCACCCTGTGAAAAGCCCAGCAACAGGATGTGTTCGCGCGCCATGCCGGCGGAGAGCGCCAGTTCAACACCGTCGCGCACAGCCTGCAGGGCAGAACTGAGCCACGGCTCGTTGCTGGCGAGTGGCGACAAAAACCGCTCGGGATACCACGTGTTGTGCATGGCGCGCAGCGCGATGAGTGCCACCTGGTCATCAGCCACCACTTGGCCGAGATCGAGCATCCCCTCGGCGTCGCCGCCGCGGCCGTGCACGAGAATAATAGCCGTCTGAGCTTGGGCCAGCGGCGCGCCGCCCAGCAGGGCGGCCTGTGATTGATGCAGCGTGTGAGCGGTCATGTTTGCAATTCCGACGGGAAGTTTGCGAGGCGCCAACTGTTTGATAAACCGAGCGATGGCGCGGGCGTCTGTCGTTTCCGTCCAGCCTACCGCGCAGCCACCAACGGGAGCGCCGACTTGAAGTCGTTGCGTTCAGCCACGTACAGCCAGGGCGTGACGCTGATGGACGTGGCATCGGCGATGACCGTCATGAACGCGCTCTCGCGGCCGCCGCGCGAGCGATTGGAAAGCGTGCCTGCGGTGCTCGCGACAAATTTTCCATGGCGCCGCTCGACCACGGTGGCCTTTTCCTGATGATCGTGCCCGGATAACACCAGATGCGCACCGCTGCGGGCGATGGCGTCCAGCATGAATTCGTGGCGCGTCATGCCCCAGCGCTGGGACAGCTCGCCCGGCACCACGTTGTGATGCACCACCAGCACCTTGAAATCACCAGGCGGCGCCGCCGCAAATCGCGCGGTTGCGTCGTCCATTTGCCGATCGGTCAACGCCCCTCGCACCGACCAATCGCGCGGGCGTTTGGTGAGCGTATGCAGTTGAATGCCGGGCGATGAGTTCAGGCCGACAATGGTCGCGCCGGGAATTTGCAGTGTGGGTTCGAGATCTTTTGAAATCCAACGACGGTAGCCACCGTGAATAAGCGGAGGAATTCCAATATTGAGCACGCCAAACCACCATGCTGTGTCATGGTTGCCGGGCACCACCAGCAGCGGCGCCACTTTTCGCATGCGATCAAGAAACGCGGCGGCCTGTCGGAATTCGTTGCGGCGCGCCCGCTGTGAGACATCACCGGACACCACAATGGCGTCAAATGCACTGGCTGCCGCAAACGCTTCGACCGCTGCCACGTGTGCAGCCACGTGCGGGCGGCCGAAATGCACGTCGGACAGATGCAAGAGCTTGACCGCTTGGTTGTCGACCACACGCACGCTCAGAAACTACCGGACTTTGGCAATGACGGCGTTGGTGAACTCGTCCGTCGTCGCACTGCCCCCGAGATCGCGCGTGAGTGATACTCCATCCCGCACCGTGTTTTCGAATCCCGAACGAATTTTATGCGCCAGTGCGTTATCGCCGAGGTGTTCCAGCATGAGACAGGCGGCCAGCAGCAGTGCGCCAGGATTGGCGACATTTTTTCCGGCGAGGTCGGGCGCCGTGCCATGCACCGCTTCGAAAATGGCCGCATTCGGACCGATGTTGGCACCCGGTGCAAGGCCCAGTCCCCCCACCAATCCGGATATTTCGTCGGAGAGAATGTCGCCGAACAAGTTGGTCGTGACAATCACGTCAAACTGCTCCGGCTTGAGCACGAGATGCATGGCCATGGCATCGATGATGCGTTCTTCAAACTGAATGCGGCCTTCGTACTCGCGCGCAATCATGCGGCCAACGTCGAGGAACAAGCCCTGCGAAAATTTCAGGATGTTGGCCTTGTGCACCAGCGTGACTTTCTTGCGGCCGTGTGCCAGCGCGTATTCAAACGCGTACCGCACAATACGCTCCGAGCCAAATCGTGTCACCACGGCCGTTGATTCTGCGGCGGCTTTCGGGTCGTCCCCAATGCGAATGTAGTGTTCAACTCCGATGTACAGCCCTTCCGTATTTTCGCGCACCAGGACGATGTCCACGTCTTTAAATCGCCCGGGGACGATTGTATAGGCGGGACGGACATTGGCGTAGAGGTCGAACGTCTTGCGCAAGGAGACGTTGATGGAACGGAAGCCATCACCGACCGGCGTTTCGAGCGGTCCTTTCAACGCAACGCGCGTGCGCTTGATGGAGTCGAGTGTCGCATCGGGAATGGGATCGTTCCAGCGCGCGACGCCGGCCATCCCGGCAACGTGGCGGTCCCACTCGATGTCGGCGCCAGCGGCGGCCAGAATGCGGACGGTGGCTTCGGCGATGGATGGTCCGATTCCATCGCCAGGAATAAGCGTTACGGGGATTGGCATGCGTCAAAGATCAGCAGAGGACGGCGTCAGGTGAAGCGGTGGCGGGCCTGCGAATCGTTGCGGCCGTACAACGAAGCGGTGCGAAAGTGCGTTTTCTGGCCCGTGCGGCATTGACATCGAGGTGACCGCACGCGTAATCGAAGGACCTTCCGCTGGTGGCCTTTTCTCCCCTGCCCAAACTCCAGCTCTGCTATGGCCCGTTTGCTCCGTTTGCTCCCCTGGCTTGGTGTCGCCGCCCTAGGCGCCAGCGCTTTTGGCACCATCGCGCTCCGGCGCGGTGAAACCATCAATGCCGCCTGGCTGCTGACCGCCGCCGTCTGTACGTACCTGATTGCGTACCGGTTCTACAGCAAGATTATCGCCGCCAACATTTTTGCGTTGGACGCGACCCGCCAAACCCCCGCGGAGCGCCTTGAGGACGGCCGCGACTACATCCCGACCAATCGATGGGTGGTTTTCGGCCACCACTTCGCCGCAATCGCGGGTCCCGGCCCGCTGGTCGGACCCACCTTGGCCGCGCAGTTCGGGTATTTGCCTGGCGCCTTGTGGATTGCCGTCGGTGTGGCACTCGGCGGCGCCGTACAGGACTTCGTCATTCTGTGCGCGTCGTTGCGCCGTAACGGAAAATCACTGGGCCAAATGGCCAAGGATGAAATCGGTCCGATTGCCGGTGGTACCGCCCTCGTGGCCGTCCTGGGCATCATGGTCATTCTGATTGCCGTGCTCGGGCTGATCGTCGTGAATGCATTGAAGGGCAGTCCGTGGGGCGTCGTTACCATCGGGCTCACCATTCCGATTGCTATCCTGATGGGCGGCTACATGCGATGGATTCGCATTGGGAAAGTGCTTGAAGCAACGGCCATTGGCCTGGTCCTTCTGGTTTTTGCCCTCTATGCCGGCAAATGGGTCGCGGCGAGCGCCACGTGGGCGCCGTATTTCAATCTCGACGCGCCGGAACTGGCCCTGTACATCATGGGATACGGCTTCCTCGCGTCAGTTCTGCCCGTTTGGCTGCTGCTCGCCCCGCGTGATTACCTCTCCGCGTTTGTGAAGATTGGTGTCGTGCTGGCGCTTGGTATGGGTATTCTCATCGTGCTGCCGCCGTTGAAAATGCCGGCGTTGACACAGTTCATCGACGGCACCGGACCAGTGTTTGCCGGCAAGCTGTTTCCGTTTGCCTTCATCACGATTGCATGCGGGGCGATTTCCGGATTTCACGCGCTGATCGCATCGGGAACGACTCCAAAGTTGTTGATGCGTGAACCTGACGCGCGGTTTATCGGGTATGGCGCCATGCTCACCGAATCACTGGTTGCGACCATGGCGCTCATTGCGGCGTGCGTGCTCGAACCGGGCATTTACTTCGCCATTAACTCGCCCGCAGTTGCCATTGGCACCACCGCCGCCAGTGCGGCCGAGGCCGTGCGGCAGTGGGGGTTCATCATCACGCCCGATCAGCTCACGTTGCTCGCGCAACAGGTGGGCGAAACGTCGCTGCTGTCGCGTACCGGTGGCGCACCCAGTCTCGCGGTCGGCATGGCGTATTTATTTCATGAAGCAACCGGCGGGGCCGGCGGCATGGCCATCTGGTATCACTTCGCCATCATGTTTGAGGCGCTGTTTATTCTCACCACGCTGGACGCCGGCACGCGCGTGGGCCGGTTCATGCTGCAGGACCTGCTGGGCAATATCTGGAAACCCATTGGCAAAACCTCATCAACACCCGCCATTGTGCTGACCAGTGCAATGTTCGTTTCCATGTGGGGATACTTTCTGTACCAAGGGGTGACCGACCCGCTGGGCGGCATCAATTCGCTCTGGCCACTATTCGGCATCTCGAATCAGTTGCTGGCGACGGTCGCGTTGTGTGTGGGCACCACGGTGATCATCAACATGGGCAAGGCGAAGTACGCATTCGTGACGCTCATTCCACTCACGTGGCTGGTGATCATCACGATGACGGCGGGGTATCAGAAAATCTTCTCGCCCAACGTGAAACTTGGCTTCCTTTCGCACGCGAACATGATCAAGGAACAGATTGCAACGAACACGTTGCCGGCCACTACCTCGTTGGAGGCGGCGGGTCGCATGATCAGCAACGATCGTCTCGACGCGGGTGTGGCGGCCTTCTTCCTCATCGCGGTTATTGTGATTCTTACCGAGTCCGCACGCTCGTGGATTGGCGTGTTGAACGGCAGCAAAATTCCGCGGAACACGGAAACGCCGTATACGCGCCGGGTCGAAGCCGCATGAACCCATTCCGCGTTGCGCACTGACGGCACGATGGAGCGGACAAGACACGCAATGTAGTCAGCAAGACTCGCGACGCATCAGGCAAGACTCGCGACACAAACAAAGCAATCAACAAACAACGGCCTGCCGCGAACGCGACAGACCGTTGTTTGTGTTCTGGAGAGCGACATGCGAGAGCGTCGCCACGCTCCACGCACACTGTGCAGTGTATCCTTACCCCCTGCTCACCCCTGCTCCAGACATAATGACGCCCTGGCGCGAACGCCGGGCGGTACCATCCACGAAAACAACTTCAACAGGTCGCTGCGATCAAGCAGGGTGCCCCGTTGTGGCGCGACGTCTGCCTGCGCGTTGCTCATCGCGTAGTCGAAAAAACGCACGTACTGTTGAGCCAGCTCTTTGCCGCGTGGGATGTCTGAAACAGACTCGACGGCGCGCTCCAACGATTCGCGCCGGCTGCCCTTGAACCCAAGGACGACCTCGGGGGTCTTGCGGCAACCTCCCAGGATGATCGAGGCTATGGCCTCAATGCGGTACGCTGGGTGCAGCGCCCGGTTGCCAACCACCATCTCCGCGGCATGCGAGCTCGCATCAGTTTCGTCGACCATAAGGTGCCGCGGTCCGGGAAAACTGCGTTTACTGGCTGAGTCGAGGCCGCGGGCCATGTTGAGCGTGAGTGAGTCGCCACTCCGCTCTGCGGCGAGCATCAGCAAGTGAATGCCAGCGTTGAATTGTATGCGGCCAACTAACGCATCAATCAGAATGGGTTGCTCCATGAAGTGCCGGGATGCGGAAATGTTTTCGAGTGCGCGTTCCCTAGCCGCCGCATACTGCCCGCTTCGCAGTGCCAATACGCCCGCCCCTTCGTTCATGGCGAACAGGGTGCGCATCACGGCAAACGAGCGAATGGGTAAATCCCGGGTGTCTTGAACTCCGGGCAAGCCTGCGCGGTAGCCCCACAAGGACGGCAGGGGCTGACTGCGGGCAAATCGGCGGAATATTGGAATCCAGGGACTGGACGTGTCTGCGACAGCTTCCACCAGCCACGTGGCATCCGCGCTATCAACCCATGCCGTGAGCGACCGCCGACTGCGAAACTTCGGAAGGTCGCCCGGCATCGGCACCAGCGGGGACACCTCCCAGACCGGGTTTTGCGCCCGTCCGACATTGTTGAGGGCCGTGATCGCGGCGACGTCGCTGAGACGGGCCTGAGGCCTCGGTCCGAGGGGGACCAGCAGCGAGTCAATGAGGAGGGCCGTGGCGCCGTGATCGCGAAAAGCATCCGCCGCCTGTTTGCGGGCGGCGAAGTGCTTTCGGGTATTCGTAACCGCAGTGAGCTTCCCCGTCGCCTCAGAGGCAACCACCACACTGGCCGCCGTCCCACACACCACAATGGCCAAGGCACAAGCAACTCCCGTCGCGAGCAGTTTTGTTGGTATACTGATAGACGAACCTGCGTGGGGCATGCCGGATGGGTGTAAGGGCCGAGGAACCACTCGCGCCTGGGCGGGCCGCTCGTAGTTTGAGACGCAGGGTCCCGCAACGCGTCACGCAGGCGTCACACCTACACTCCAGTCCATCACAGCATGTCACATTCCACGTTGGAAACCGTGCCGGAAACCTGGTGGAAGAGAACGGCGGCCATCGTCCGGCGCATCATCGGCGCGCCCGATTACGAGCGGTATGTGAAACACATGGAAAAACATCATCCGGAATGCGCGCTCATGTCGCACGACGCGTTCGTGACGGAACAGATGACCGCGAAATACACCCGCCCCGGCTCGCGCTGCTGCTAGGGCAATGTCGCAGATGAAATGCCGATATCGGATTCCATCTACCGCACACCAATGACATGCGCTCGCACAGCCCACCAAGGACATGCGGTCGCGGGTACCACGCTGCCCGCGCACATTGAAACGTTGGTCGGCATGGTTCGCTGACATGGATTCCGTCGACGCCTTCCAGCGCGACCAGTGACGCACCCCGCACCTTGGCCAAAGCAATTCCCTCCCCTCCACACACGCCTTCACCGCCTTGTCCTCTTCACGAGCACACCCATATGCCGCCGCCTTGTTGGCGTTGGCTGTTACCACTCCGCTGGTCGCGCAGACCAAACCGTTTGCCCTGACCGTTCCGAACATCATGCGGGGCCCGGAGCTGTACGGCCGCGAGCCTGGCAACGTGCGCTGGAGTGCTGATAACCAGTGGATTTACTTCAACTGGAATTCGCCGGGCACACGATGGGATTTGCCGTCGGACCCGTACCGCGTGCGCGCCGTCGCAGGGGCCAAGCCGGAACTGGTCTCGCAAGCGCATGTCGACAGCATGGCGCCGTATCTGACCACCGGACCCGCCATGCGCGACGGCACGCGGGCCGTCAGCGCGCGAGGTGATCTTTATCTGATTGACAAGTCGGGGAAAGCGCGTCAGCTCACGTCGACCACGGCCGCCGAAACGAATCCAATGTTCAGCGCCGACGAAACCTCGGTGCTGTTTCAAAGTGCCGGCAATACGTTCGCGCTCGACCTCTCGACGGGTCTTATCAAGCAACTCACCGACTTGCGGACGGGCAATGCACCCACCGAGACGGTCGCGCGTACCATGGGCCAGCAAGGCGCGCTGGATCGCGATCAACTCGAACTGCTGCAAGTGATTCGCGACCGCGCGTTTGCTGACTCGTTGCAACGGGCCGCACGCGCATTGGCCGCTGCGTCCGCACCGTTCAAGCCCATCTATCCCGGCAACGATCGCGTTGTGTCGATGACCGTGTCACCGAACATGAAAACGGCAATCATCGTCTCGGCGGGTGTCGGAGCTGGCACGGGCGCTGGTGGCGGACGAGGCGGTGGCGGTGGCGGCGGCGGCGGCGGTGGCGGCGGTGGCGGCGGGGGCGGACGCGGTGGTGCCGGGGCTCCGCCGGTGCAAGCGCCTCCACAAGCTGCGGCAGGTGCGGCGGGCGCGAATCGCAGCATCATTGTTCCGGCCTACGTCACGGCCAGTGGGTATACGGAAGACATTCCCGGACGCACAAAAGTTGGCGGCGATGCGGGTTCACGTTTTCGCGTGGGCCAGGTCAACCTTGCCACGGGCAACATTCGGTGGTTGAGCGCGACCGGCGGCGACGCAGACCGTAACCTGACCGGCGTGCAATTCATGGGCTGGAGCAGGGACGGAACCACCGCACTGCTCTCGGCCGGTACTGCCGATTTCAAAATGCGTTACCTGCTGACCGTGTCGGGCGATGATGCGCAGCAAACCAAAACAATTGACACGCTGCGCGACAGCGCGTGGGTGGCGGGACCGTGCAGCAATTGCGGCGGATTTCTTCCCGACGGTCGCATTTGGTTCGTCTCGGAGGCCAGCGGATATGCGCAAATGTATGCCGTCAAAGCTGACGGCACGGGGCGCGTTGCGCTCACGGAAGGCAAGTGGGAAATTGAACGCGCAGAACTCTCGCCCGATGGCCAGACCTTTTACCTTACGACCAGCGAAGAGTCTGCCTTCGTTCGCAAGCTGTACAGAATGTCGTCAAACGGCGGCGCACGCACGCTCATTACCAGGGAACACGGCGGGCACTCGGCGGAAATCAGTCCGGACGGATTGAAAATTGCCGACGTGTTTTCCGAAGCGAACGTACCGCCCGAATTGTTTGTTGCGGGCATGAATGGAGGGGGTCGGTCACAGCTGACCGTGAGCACCACCGACGAATTTCGGTCGTACAAATGGATGAAGCCGACCATTGTGCGAATTCCGGCCAGCGACGGCATTGGTGTTCCCGCACGCGTGTACCGCCCGCAGGACGTGGGCGCCAAGCCCAACGGCGCGGCTGTCATGTTTGTGCACGGTGCAGGCTACCTGCACAACGTGCATGATTTCTGGAGCACGTATTCGCGCGAGTTCATGTTCCATCACTTGCTGGCCACCAAGGGGTACACCGTCATTGACGTGGATTATCGCGGCTCGGCGGGATACGGCCGCGATTGGCGCACGGCGATTTATCGCTTTATGGGTGGTCGCGACCTGCAGGATCATGTCGATGCCTCCAGGTGGCTCACCAAGACGTATGGCATTGCGCCAGAACGCATTGGCCTGTACGGCGGCAGCTACGGTGGATTCATGACGCTGATGGCGCTGTTCACCGAGCCCAAATATTTCGGTGCCGGCGCCGCGCTGCGTTCGGTGACCGATTGGGCGCACTACAACCACGGGTATACGGCGCGCATTCTGAACTTGCCGCAAGACGATTCCATCGCGTATCACCGTTCATCACCAATCTTTCATGCGGAAGGTCTGGAAGATCCGCTGCTGATGCTGCACGGCATGGTGGACACGAACGTGAATTTCCAGGACATCGTGCGGTTGACACAACGCCTCATTGAACTGGGCAAACCCAACTGGGATCTGGCCGTGTACCCGGTGGAGGATCACGGGTTTACGCGACCGTCCTCATGGACGGATGAATATTCCCGCATTCTGAAGCTGTGGGACTCGACCATTGGACCGAACGGCAGCAAAGGCAAGAAGTAGCGCGCTTGCGCTGGCGTCCGGCCAGTGGCATTTACCACACATGCGTGACGCTGATTTTCCGGAACCCAAGTTGGCCGCGCTGGCAGACACGCTGGTCGCGGCCAACTTGCACATTCATTCACTCGATCAGCACACGTTGGGCCAGCAACGTCGGGTGGCGTGTATTGCCGCTCCAACCGGCGCTGAGGAACATCGCGCGGCTTGGGTTGCGTCGGCGTTGCGTGTCGCGGACTGGGCAGCGCATTCTGACGCGAACGGAAACGTGATTGCCACTCTTTCCGAACAGTCCGCGTTTGCCGGTCGGGCTCCCGTGGTGTGCATGGCACATCTGGACACCGTGTTCGAGTTGAACACGCCGCTCACCGTTGTCGAGGACGGTGCGCGTATTTCGTGTCCGGGTATTGGCGACAACGGGCGCGGTCTGGCAGCCATGCTGACGCTCGCCGAGGTGTTCGCACAGGCTCGAACCGTACGGTCATTCCAACAGCGTCCGCTCGAGTTTGTGGCAACCGTTGGCGAAGAAGGGCTCGGCAATTTGCGAGGCGCGCGTGCCTACTTTGCGAATCGTGCGGCGCGCGGCGCGGTGTTGCCGCATGCCGTGATCGTGCTGGATGGCCCTGGTGATCAGCACATCGTGCATCATGCCCTTGGCTCGCGTCGATATCGCGTCACGTTTCAGGGCGTCGGCGGCCATAGTTGGGTTGACTATGGGACACCGAATGCCGTGCACGCCGCCGCGCGTGCCGCCGCCATGTTGTCCGAAATTCCACGAAACGCGAATCAACAACTGTCGCTCACCATCAGTGGAATTGGTGGTGGCGAATCGGTGAATTCCATACCGGCGTCGGCCTGGATTGACGTGGATGTTCGCGGCACAGGTGCACCGGTGCTTTCGCGAGCAGACGCAGAGCTACGCCGAATCGTACTGGTGGCCATTGCACAGGAATGTGCCAATGCGGCACAGACGGGTTTCGCCCGCGACGCCCGCGGCGCAGCCGTTGCAGCGACATCGCTGCAGAGTCAGATCACGCTGGTTGGCGAGCGTCCATGCGGTGCGCTTCCCGAAGAACATCCGCTGGTCAAACTGGCGGCGAGGGTGTCGGCGTCTCACCGCATTGCGGCCGTATCGGCCATCGCATCGACCGACGCGAATATTCCGCTGTCGCTCGGAGTTCCGGCTATCACTATTGGTGGCGGCGGAACGGGCGGTAGTGCGCACACCGTGCACGAGTGGTATGACAACACGCATGGTGCGCGAGGCGTGCAGCGCGCGTTTGCCATGCTCGCCGCGCTGGTTGCGTAGTCGAAGACGAATGTCGCGTTCGTACAACGCGGCAGTCCAACGAAAAGACTCAGGCCTTGATTTCGAACGCGGGCGGTCCCGGACGCGTCGTAAAGAACTGCGCTTTTGCAGCGGTGGTGGGCGCGACGTGCTCATACGCCGCGCGCCACCGCACCATGAAGTCCTGGGCGTCTGCCACCGGCACCAGTGCCCACACACTGCCCCCGAAGCCAGCGCCGAACGCGCTCGCCGCGATAGCGCCGACACTCAACCCTTCGCGCACAAGTGCAATGGTCTCTGGCACCTGATTCTCCAGCGCGCGTTCGGCGCCCGCCTGCGATGCGGCAACATAGTGCGCAAACGTCTTCCAATCGCCATTGGCCGCCGCTTCGGCGGCACGCGGTACGTTCTCGTTCGTTTCCTCCTGGAACTGCGCAAGGCGCCTTAACAGGTGTTCCGCCGTGAACTCATCTGTCGCACTGGTTCGCGCAATGGCTTCAAACCGCGCGGGCGCGTCGTCAGTGCTGTGCAATGCGTCGGCCAAGGTGGCATCGGTGCGCGTGGTCGCGGCGTTCCAACTGGCCAGCAAGTGGCGGACTGTTCGCGCAGCGCGATTGTACCGCTCACGCACCGCCCCAATTTTCGAGGCAGTCACGCCGCTGACCGCGATGACAAAAATCAAATCATCCGGAAACGGCACCCACCGCTCGTGCCGCACCGGTGACCACGCAAACTGCCCGAGTTGGTTCGCGGCACTGCAGAGAATGGCCGTATGATCTTGCGCGCCGCCCATGGTGCCAACACCCGCCTGCCCTGTCAGCGGTCCAAACGTGAGACCGTTTTCAAGCGCGCCAAGGTATCCGGCCAGCGCCAGTCGGTCGGGCAATACGGCGCGCCAGGTGTGGAGCGAATCGAGTCCGCTGATTCCGGCCACCGCGAGCGCCAATCCGACCACCAGCGCACTTGAACTACTGACACCGGCGGCGGCCGGCAGATTGCTCGCAATGGCAATGTCACAGCCCAACACATCAGCGCCAAAATTGCGCGTGAATCGGCGGGCCACCGCGCTGAGGTAGACGTTCCAGGGGGGACCGCTTGGTGTCGGGGAGCGCACATCCAGCGGCATAAAAATTGCTTCGCGCCGAGTGGCGTCGCGCACGATAATCGAGCGGTCGGCATGCGGACGTGCGACCACCACGAAACCACGCTGAACGGCGCACAACAGCGATCGCCCGCCCGCGTAGTCGACGTGTTTGCCCAGTACCTCAATGCGGCCTGGAATAATCCACTCGCGACGGCCGTCTCCGGCCACATTCACGTCGTTCAACCCTTGATTGGCGTCACGCATCAACGTCGCGTATCCCTCCGCTGCTGTCGAATGGACCCCTTCCGCCAGCATCGCCTTCATACGCGCCTCGGGCTCGATCACGGGCGGGCCTCGATGCCGGACAGTCGATCAGCCACTGCCGCAATGTCTGATCGCTGCGAGAGGTCGAGCACACCAGCCTGCACTTTCACCGCGTGCACGGTCAGTCCTTCGGAAAGCGCGAGAGCAACGGCTTCGGGCAACTCGAATTCACCACGTGTTGAAAGGGAAACTCGACGACACGCGTCAACCAACGCCGGCGTCACCAGCCACAGGTTCATCCCGACCCAACGCCCAGTCGATGCGCGCTGATCGAGCAATTCGCCAGGTTTTTCAACGATTCCTGTCAGGCGCCCGTCGGTCGAAACTTCCAGCATGGCAAACGACCGGACACGCGCTGCCTCGATGTTACCACACTGGATTAGTGTGTCTTGATCGAATGCGACGACCCCTGCTCCGTCAAGCCCCAGCAGTGCTTCGTAAGCCGATACGGGATAGTAGTTGTCAGCGTTGAGCACCAGAAACGACCGATCCCCCACAACGGCTGCGGCCGCCACTACTGCATCAGCGGTTCCAAGCGGTTGATCCTGCACTGCAAACTGCACACGAACGCGCGCTGGCGGAGCCATCTGCAGAAAATACTCGCGAACGCGCTCGTGCTCCGGCCCGATCACCAACACGACTTCTTTGATGCCCGCGTCGGCCAACGCGGAAATGACGTAGTCCAGAAACGGCCGGCCCACCGAAATCATTCCCTTCACGCCGGCATCGGCTTGCTGCGTTTGCTGCTCGTTCAGTGATACCGCGTCGGCTGAACGCCTCATGCGCTTGCCTAGACCACGCGCGAGGATCACCGCGGTGTTGGTGATTCGTCGCGTTTCGGGCTGACCGGTCAACGCACGCGCATGTAATCAACCCACCTTATAGGACAACGGCGGCAACGTATTCCAGGCACCGCGTGTGAAATCCGGGAACTTTTGCGGAGCGCTGCCTTTGGCTACCGAGCGTTCGCTGAGCGGCCCCGGTACGCTCCACGCGGCGGCGTCGTACACATCGAAATCGGGGACCAGCCCTTCACGCATGCACTGAATGAGCCGATAACACATGATGAAATCCATGCCACCATGCCCGCCCATCTTCCTGGCCAATTCGCCAACGTGTACCCACAACGGATGCGCGTAGTCGTTCTTGAAGTCCGAAAGAGGCGACCACCGCTCACCCCCTTTGGTGCCTTCGATGTACACACGTGGTGGGTAGTCGTTAAAGATGCCCTTGGTGCCCTGCACGCCATTCAGGCGCGAGTACGGACGCGGGTTCACCACGTCGTGCTGCAGCAGAATGGTGCGTCCCTTCACGGTTTTGATCAGTGACGAATTCAGGTCGCCAGCGACGTACTGTTCCGTCCACTTCGGATCGCTGCGATCTTTCACCGTTTCTTCGCGGTACAACGACAGGCCGCGTTCAGGCGTGCTCATGGACACCATGTAGTCAAACCGGTCGCCACGGTGCACACCCATATACTGGGCTACAGGGCCCAATCCGTGCGTTGTATAGAAATTGCCGTTGCGCTCCGTGTGGGGTTTGCGACGCCACAACCCCTCACTCTTGTTCTCATTCAGAATGCTACGCAGGTCATGCAGGTACGCCGCATCGCCATGCAACAGTTCGCCGAACAGACCATCACGCACCATGCGCAACACGGTCAGTTCACTTTCCCCGTAACAGCAGTTCTCCATCAGCAGGCAGTGCTTTCGCGTGCGCTCGGACATGTCGACCAGCGCCCAGCAGTCGTCGACCGTGAGCCCGCTTGGCACCTCGGTGCCTGCGTGTTTGCCGGCTTTCATGGCCGCAAGCGCAACCGGCGTGTGCCAATGCCATGGCGTGGCCGTGTACACAAAATCGATGTCGTCGCGCTGCACCAGTTTCTCGAAATCCCGCTCGCCATTGGTGTACAGCGCGGGTTCAGGTTGCCCCTTGGCGGTAACCATTTTGGCGGCCTGCGCCGCAGCAGCCGGTACAATGTCCGCAAGTGCGGTGATGCGGACGCCTTCAATGGCCAGCAGTTCGCCAAGCACGGACCGGCCGCGCAGGCCGGTGCCTACAATTGCCACGCGCACGCTGGCATGTCGCTCGAACGGAACGCCCAGCATGCGTTTCTGATCGGCCGCAACTGGCGGGGCCAGGTCGACGCGCCACTCGTCGGTGCTGGCCAGCAACCGTGCCGGTGCACCCGTAATCGCACCGCCAATAAACGCTGCGCCCGCAATACCCGCGGCCCGCGCCAACAATTCCCGACGCGTCACAGCCGCCGCTTCCAGTGCGTCTCCGTTTCCTTCGCGGTCTTCGTTCATACGCCGCTTCCTTTGTTTCCTTCGCGGTCTTCGTTCATACGCCGCTTCCTTGGGAATCGCAGCGCACTTCACCTTGGTCGCCGACATTCACGGCACCAGAGACTCCGTGGATGACCGTGCCGTCACCGATAAACGAATCGTGCAGCATGGAATCACGAATGTTTGCTTGCTCGCCGATGACGCAATCACGCAGGGTGGAATTGCGAATTTCGCTGCCGCAGCCGAGCGAGACATTGGGGCCGACGGTCGAGTGTTCAATGATCACCCCGTCTTCGATGTACACAGGCGCCACAATATGCGCGCCGACCCCCAGGGAATCGGGCTGCCTCGCGCGCCCCTTTTCCAGCATCGTGCGATTCGTGGCCAGCAGCGTTTCCAGTTGGCCCGCGTCGTGCCACCCCTCGACGTCGACCACTTTGATACGCGCCCCCTTGTCAATCATGTACTGGAACGCGTCGGTCAGATACCACTCACCCTTGTTTGGCGGTGTGGACAGCACGTGATCGATACCTTCGTATAGCAACTTCCAATTGCGTATGTAATACAATCCAATGTTCGCACGCTTCGAGATGGGCGTAGTCGGTTTCTCGACAATTTTTGTCATGAATCCGTTCTCGTCCGTCACGACAACTCCGAATCGCTGATAATCCTCAACCTCCATCGTCCAGATGATGCCGTCGGCATCGGTATCGTGCACGATGGAGAGATCGGCATCGAATATCGTGTCGACGAAGATGATCAGGACCGGCTGATCGACATAGGGACGGGCGAGGTTGACCGCACCCGCAGTACCGTCCTGCACCAGTTGCTCGACAAACACACTGGGGAACTGGTACGCACCCTTGGCGAATCGCTCGACCTTTTCCTTGAGGTGGCCCGTGATGTACACCACCTGCTCGACGTCTCCCAGCTTCGCCACGTCGTCCATGACGTAACTCATGACGGGCCGCCCGGCCACTTTCAGCATGGGCTTGGGCGTGACATGCGTGTGCGGGCGAAGACGCGTGCCCTTCCCGGCCAGGGGAATGATGACCTTCATGGGGGGAACTCGCGAGCTGAAGTGGCGGGGCTGCAAGAGGTGGGAGGCGGACACGTAATAATCGCGTCACGCCGGGCGCGTGTCTATGGTGCGCTGGTCCCTACCCGGCCATAGCGATCCTTGATGCGCACCACATCATCCAGTTCCGGCGTCGATGCTTCAAGCACGTCGCAATCGGTGACGGCCTCCATGAAGTGCACCGTGAGCGGCGTAATCCGAAACGACTGACCCGCAACCAGCCGCTGATCCCGAAGTTCGGTGTCCCCTGGCAGTTGCACCCAGTACTTCATCTCCCCGGTGAGCAAATAGACGGTTTCGTCCTTGCGCTCGTGGTATTGCACGGAAAGCTGCTCACCGGCATTCACATGCAGAATTTTGCCCACGTATTTATCCGTGTGCGCCCAGATAATCTCGTACCCCCACGGCTTGTTCACACGGCGAACTTCAGCAGGACCGCTCATAATTGCTCCAACAGGTGCGATGGTGTGTGTTGTCAACTCAGCGCGACAGGGACGTGTCACCCGAGCGGTGAATGTGCCGACACGTTACTTGAGTGGCATGCGATAGAAACGGGCCGTCTGGCTGTCGGTTGAACCGAAGGGATCGAGCCACACCGCGTCGGGCTGGGAGGTGACTTGAATTTCCAGCAGCTGCGAATCGCGCGATGCGTCGCCCCGCGCTATCACCCACCCTTTCGATGTACGAACGCCGACCGGCATGGGATGCCGGTACGACCCCGCCTTTTCCAACTGCACGCGAACGGTCCAGCCTTTGGCTGTCTTCTGGACGCTTGGCGAGCGCAAAGCGTAATCAATCACCCCCACGTTGTTCACCCACTGATCAAAAAACCAGTCGAGCTTGAGCTTGCTCACCCGTTCGGCCGACCCCTGCATGGCCCAACGATCAACGTGACGCAGCGCCCACCGTGAGTAGTAGTCCTTCAGAAACTCGCGGAACACGCGGTCGCCCAGCACATCGTGCAGCGACTGGTACATGAGTTGCGCGCGCGCATACACCGAGTTGTTGTACACCGTAAAGTTCCGAAACAAGTCCGCGCGCGTTCCAATGGGCTCGGCCACTCCCTCCTTCACCAGGCGGTCATGACGCACCGCCGTGGTATCGAGCCGGATACGGGCCTCCGGCAAGGCAATGTCTCCCGGCAACGCGGGGTTCGGCGGGTTGAGCAAGGCAAGTTTGGCGGCCAGCGACACGCGCACGTTGCCACCTTGCCAGGCCGTCTGGTACGAGGTCAACCCTTCGTCCATCCATCCGGACTGCCACTCGTTGTTTCCGAGAATACCGAAGGTGAAGATATGCCCACCCTCGTGCAGCGTGAGTCCCAGTGACGCCGATCCGTTTTGCTGCATCATGGGAAACTCCGTGCCGCCGCCATCCGCACGTTTCAGAATCGTCATTTGTGGATACGCATACGGACCGTAAATCGACTCCAACCACGTCAGCGCCGTCTGGCCGTATCCCGTCGACTTGCCGTCGCGCCATCCCGTCAGCGCGCTGTTCACACACGCCTCGACGCGTCGCGCGGCGGGCACGGTATCTGCGGGCTGAGCGCTGATCAGTCGTGCGCAATCGTCCGCTGCGTCAATGCGATACAACACATGCACGGGCACCGTCGTCCACACCGGGAACCGAAATCCCGAAACCGGAACGCTTCGCACATACTCCACACTCTCATAGCGAAATCCGGGTGAAACACTCCATGCAAATTCATGCACATCTCGTGCATAAAAACGCACCGCCCGCGCGCCGGCCGGAATGGATGGTTGCGGCAGTACCGGCACATCCGGATACGCCTCGGCCGCGAGTCGAGGCAATTTGCTGCCGGGTAGTGCAACTCGCGCCCACCCTGGATCACCACTTACGGGTACTCCGGTCGCGCCCACGACCTGGTCTGCTGGCAGGACCACGGTCACGTCGAACGTCCCAAACTCGCCATAAAATTCGCCGGCCGGCACGAGCGCGTTCGGGTGCCAACCTTGCCGGTCGTATACCGCAACCTTGGGATACCACTGCGCAAAATCGTAACTGCGAACGCGGCGCCCCTGTCGGCGCGGCAACGTGCTGGGACGCGCATCCCACGCGAATTGCACGACCACCGAATCTCCCGACGCCAATGGCCGCGGCAGCGCCAGGCGCACGACGGTACTATCTGGCGCAATCGGATACTCCGCGCGCACCGCCACACCGTTCACCATGGGTAGTGCGGTAAACCGCTCGTAGGCGAACTCGGGTTCGCGGAGATTTTGAAAACGCACGCGCCCTTCGCGTGTGTCAACCGCACTCCAGCGTGAACCCGGCCGAAACGCGTTGAGGTGCTGGTGCAGCCACAGTTCATTCAGCGTATCCGGACTCCGGTTGACATACGTCAAGGTGCCGGTGGCATGAATGGCATTGATTGCTTCATCAAGCGTTGCGACAATGCGATAGTCCGCGCGCTGTTGCCAGTACCCAACGGTGTCATTGCCCGGTGGGGTTGTCGCAGGGCGCGGCGGAATAGCGGGGTTGTTCGGACCTTGGTTGGGCAAGACCGCGCCTTGCGCGCCAGCAATTGACGAGATCGAAGACAGCGCAATGGTGGCCGCTGTGAGGAACCTCGTTTGTAATCCGCTCATCGCTTTCTCCCCTGTCACCGAAAGACAAGGGCCCGCACGCCAACTGGCGACGGGCCCCAACTGAAATCAGCGTGCGTCACCCGCGCACGACGTTGCCCCACCAACTTATGTGTTCGAATAGCTGGGGCGGGCAACCATGCGGCGACGCAACAGCGCCAGTTTCCGGCGAACAGAGCCGTCCATCACGGTGTCACCCATACGAATAATGATGCCGCCAAGGATGCTGGGATCGACCACGATTCTCGGATCGACCGTTTTACCAAGGTTCGCCGAAAGTTTGGCGACAATCGCGTCGCGTTCTTCTGGCGACGGCTCGCGCGACAGCGTCACCCGCGCGACTACGCGTCCCTCGGCCGCATTCAGCATGCTGTTGTATTCGGCCGAAATTTCGCGAATCATGGCCTGGCGCCGATTCACAACCAGTTGCTGCAGAAAGCGAACGAACAGCGCCGGCACCTTGTCGCCAAGGGCCTTCTTGATCACGTCCGTCTTCACAGACACGGCGACCCGTGGCGATTCCAGAAACAGCTTGAGCGTTCGGTCCGTCTGAATGGCCTCGGCCAACTGGGTGAGATGTGTTCCCCAGCCCGCGGGATCGTTGGCGTTGCGAGCAAGAATGAGCAGCGTTTCCGCGTAGTTTCGCGAAATGGTGCTGCTCTGCATCGGATTGCCTTCGGGACCGTCCATTAGCGCTTCGCCGGCTGCGTGTTCAGCGACGCGAGGAAACCTTCGACAATCTGACGGTTACCGGCCGAGTCGAGATTCTTGTCGATGACTTTCGAAGCACCGGCAATGGCGAGATCGATGGCTTCGGCGCGCATTTCGGCGACGGCCGCCACTTTTTCGCTTTCGATCATACGACGGGCTGACTCCAACATTTCGGTTTGCTGCGCCTTGGTTTGCTCGAGCAAATCGGCGCGCACCTTTTCGGCAGTGAGACGGCTGTCCGCGATGATCTTCTGCGCTTCGACCTTGGCGCTTTCCAGATTCGCCAGTTGCGTGGCCAGATGCACGGCGGCGGCTTCGCGATCACGCTTGGCGCCTTCCACGGCGTCTTCCAGCGCCTTTTCGCGCGATTCAACGGCGGCAAACAAGGGCTTGTAGGCGAACTTCGTCAACACGACAAACAGAATGACGAAGATGATGAGCGTCCAGAACATCAAACCCGCTTGCGGCATCAGCAGGTTTGGCGGGCCGGATTCGGCCGCGTGCTCCTGCCCGCCCGCCAACGTCGGTACCATCGTAAGCAGCGCCACGGCCCCGGCTAGAGCGCGAGCGCCCCAGCGACGTGACCGGCCTGCGTTATGCCTAAGAAAAAACATGAGAAATCTCGAGGGTGAGGAAGTTCGAGAGCGCCCCGGCGCCCTCGAAACCACCGAATACAACGGACGGTGCAACCGCTTACAGAACGATCTTGCTCTGCAGCTGGAAGCCGATAACGATACCGAACAGCGCGGCGCCTTCAACAAGGGCCGAGAAGATCAGCGCCTGAATGGAAATCTTGCCGGCCATTTCTGGCTGACGTGCCATGCCTTCCATTGCACGTCCGGCCACCATGCCGATACCGATGCCCGCGCCGATCACCGAAAGGCCGGCGGCGAGTCCGGCACCAACCCCCATCAAGCCACGCGGATTTGACTCCATCGCGGCGCTCTGCAAAAGACCCAGTACTTCGATCATGGAACACTCCGAATGCAAACGGTTTCGTGCTGCGGTGCCTCTCGCGATATCTCGCGTAACCCATCAACGAACCCCGGGGAGTTCAACGGGCATTGGCTGGATCACCTCGGAACCAGTTACAGCAACTGTTTGAAAGAAGCGATTCAAACAGCTATAACCACCTGCACCTGCTAGTGATGAATTTCGCGCATCTGGCCGATGAACACACTGGCCAACAGCGTGAAGATGAACGCCTGCAAAAACGCGACAAACAGTTCGAGCACGCTAATGGCCACCGCCATCAGCACCGGACCGACCGCAATGGCCCAGCTGCCAAACGTGAAAATGAGACCGATAATCGCGAGCAACACGATGTGCCCGGCCGTCATATTCGCAAACAGTCGAATGGTCAGCGCGAACGGTTTCGTGAATTTGCCGAGTATTTCGATGGGACTCATGATGAACAGCATCGGAATACGCACGCCGACAGGCAGTTCTTTGTTCCAGTAGAACAGCGTGCCCAGATACGCCCCCTTCAGCGTCAGGATCCCGGTGATTTCCACTACCAGGAACGTGATGATAGCGAGCACCGCCGTCACCGAAATGTTGCCGGTGGCCGTCGCGCCGTAGGGGATGAGCCCGAGCAGATTGCAGAACAGAATGAAGAAAAACAGCGTCAAGGCAAACGGGACAAACTTCTCACCGTGGGCACCGACGTTTGGCAGAATGACTTCGTTGCGCAGGTTGAGCGCCAGCGCTTCAATGGCGGCGGCAAATCCCTTGGGGCGGCCAATCATCTTGTGGCCAGCCGTGCTGGAGTTGGCCGCCCCGATCAACATGATCATCGAGAGCAGCGCGGCCAGCAGCATGAACACCACATGTTTCGTCGGCGACAGGTCGACGGTCAACGGGCCAATGTGAACTGGCTCCCAGTGTGGTAGTTCAATTTCCTTGTGAAACGGCGCCTTCCAGTATGGGACTTCGAGATGATGCGAGTCCGTGATATGTGGCGTAATGAAGTCCACATTCTCGGCCGGCTTCACCTGCTGTGCAGCGGGAGCCGCGGGCTCCTGCGCAATCAGCGAAGCGGGCGCCAGCGCACTTACGCCCGTGGCGCAAAAGACCAGTGCGGAAAGAACCAACGAACGAAAAAGCCCGGGCATGCGAGTCACAGAATATGCGGGAGCGGAATCAGTTATTCAGAAAGAGCGGCTCGATGAGCGTCGAGACGAAGAAAAACGTGACCAGCGAGAGCAGCGCCGGACTGGGAGCGAGCGACAAGGCTTTGATGCCCATGAACGCCCACACGCCGACCGTGGCGAACCGAAGCAACGTTCCGAGGCCCCACCCCGCGATCAGGTTCTGGGTGGCCACCAACTTGACGATGGTAAACGTGAGAATCTGCACGACGAACGCCACCCACGCGCTCACCTGTACTGCGTGAGCCGAGGCGGCGTCTGTCCAGACGAACTGGCACATTCCGAAGGCCAGCAGCGCCACCACCACGCCCTGCACGACGGTAAACCGGGCCACCGCCGTCACCAGCGACTTCCCGCCGACTCCAGAGGTGGCCGGAGGCGGAGGCGCGGTCATTGGGGCGGCCGTGGGGCCATGAGGCGTCTGTAACTCAGGTAAAATGTCCCGCCCCCTCCGAAGAAGACACCAATCATGAGAAAAATTGGTGCGCTGTTGAGCTTGCCGTCGAGCCACTGGCCAAGGTACCCGAACCCGATAAGGGCGGCCGCGAACTGGACACCCAGCCCGGCCACGCGCATCGGGTTGATGTCACCCTCAGGCCCCGCCGGCGGTTTCGGTTGACTGGTCATGCGAGGTCAAATTTAGAGCTTGTGAAATTTTTCGCAAGCGAAGGGAACTTGAGAAAACCGAACAGAACCCGGCGAGTGCCAAAAGTGGCGGAAAGTGTGATCGCACCATCACTTAGCTGCGGTTTGACGCTTGACAGCCGAGCTGGCCGTTGATAACGTATGCCCCATCGGAAATGTGACTTCGGTTTTTGCAAGTCATTGCCGATACTTACGTAGCAACGCCGTACTGTAGTCATTTCTCAACCGCTGCTCTTCACCAGGCTCCCTGATGCTCACACGCATCACTGTTCCACTGCTGGCTGCTGCCGTGATCATCTTCGCGTGCGGCCCGCACGCGCGCGCCGTGGACAATCCGCCCCGCAACGCCAGCAAAAAGAATGTCGGAATGGTGTCCACCCTCAATGTCGACGCCACGGCCGGTGAAGTGCATTTCACACTGGCCGTGCAAAATGGAACAAACAAGCAAGTCGAGCTTGATTTCCCGAACGGATGCACGCACGACTTTGTAGTGCTGGATGAGGCGGGCCGAGAAGTGTGGCGCTGGAGCGCCAGTCGCATGTTCACGCAAGCGGTGCAGAATCGCCTGCTCGACTCACGCGACAGTGTGGTCTACGAGGAACGCTGGACCGCGCCAACGGGCACCGGCAAGTTTACTGTGGTTGCAGTGCTCAACAGCAAGAACTATCCCATGGAAAAACGCGTAGATTTTGCGCTGCAGTAATCAACGCCCGTAAATTCTGCGTGATGTTTGTCACGCGGTGCCGCGACTCGACCCGCCCCACTGGCGGGTCTTTGTCATTTTGCGGTATCCTTGCGCGCCCGCTGACCGCACGACGGAATTACCGCACAGTGCACCACCCCTGATTCTCTCTTCCATCTCCCCGTGACTGCTGCCGACCGCGTTGCCCAGACTCAGACCGACGCAGATGATCTCGCGCTGCTCGAGCGACTCGCGCGCGCGCGCCATGAACTGCGCACGCAAATTGCGCAGCGAATCGTCGGGCAGGCACACGTCGTGGACGACCTCGTTGCCGCACTACTCGCCGGTGGACACGTGGTGCTCATCGGTGTGCCCGGCCTTGCCAAGACCCTGCTCATCCAAACCGTCGCGCAAGCGCTCGATCTCGACTTCTCGCGCGTGCAGTTCACGCCCGATCTCATGCCCAGTGATATCACGGGCACAGAATTGATGGAAGAAGAAAGTGGCACCGGACGTCGCGCGTTTCGTTTTCAAAAGGGACCCATTTTCGGCAACATCGTCCTTGCCGACGAAATCAACCGCGCCCCACCGAAAACGCAGGCCGCCCTGCTGCAGGCCATGCAGGAACGCAACGTCACCGTGGCCGGTTCGACGTACGATTTACCCAATCCGTTCTTCGTGCTCGCCACACAAAACCCCATTGAGCAAGAAGGCACGTACTCGTTGCCGGAAGCGCAGCTCGATCGGTTCATGTTCGAATTGCGCATGGGTTATCCCACGCGCGAAGAAGAAGAACTGATTGTGAACACGACCACCGGTGCAACAACCGGTGTCGTGAAACCGGTGTTAAGCGGCGAAGACTTGCTCGCGATGCAACGGCTGGTCCGTCGGTTGCCGGCACCACCAAGCCTTGTGCAATACGCGGTGCGTCTCGCGCGCAGCACGCGTCCCGAAGATCCCGAGTCAACGCCGATTATTCGCAAGTACGTGAGTTATGGGGCCGGCCCTCGGGCGTCGCAGTACCTGGTGCTGGGCGCCAAGGCACGCGCCGCGATGGACGGCCGCTCCATGCCTGACTTTGACGACGTCAAGAGTGTCATGCACGGCGTGCTGCGTCACCGTCTGGTGCTCAACTTCCAGGCCGAAGCCGACGCCGTGCCAATGGAAGACCTTTTGAAGTTCCCGCCGCCGAAGTGAGGCGCGATTCAGACTCGCGCGCGCGGGCGGGTTAATTGGGCAATCCTCAGCCCGGCAGGTACATCCGATAGTTGCTGGGCCGAGTGGTGCGGTACAAGGTGGCAACCCATCCGGGCAAGAGCCCCAATTGTACGCGCGTGAGCACCGGCACGACACGGTTGTGCACGGCCAGTCGAGTAATCTCCCACGCGCGATCAATCGCGACTTCCTGACGTTGCAGCACCGCCCCATCATCAAAGGTGTCCCCCAACGCCGCGAGGTCGGTGGCCAGCGAATTCCAAACGCTGTCGAGCTGTGCGCGATACCCCTTTTGCGCGGCCAGCAATAATTCCATTTGTGCGCGATTCACGAGCAGTGAATCGGAGTCCTTGAGCACGAGGTCAAAAGGGTCCGGCACGTTGCGTTCGTAGCGTCTCTTGAGATCTGCGCGCGCGAGTTTCGGGCCGGCCTTGCCCGCCCGACCCGGACGCAACAGTTGATTCAGCTGCTGACGAGCAACCGGTACGCCCAGGTCCATCGCGATATCAAGCGTCACACGAAACGGCGCACGTGCCGTGACACTCGACGGCTGCGCCTGCCCAAAGCGCGGATTGACATCGTACCGGAAGCGCTTGGCCTCGGCATCAAAGCCACGAACCAGCAACAGATTGCCGTCGGGGATATTCATCGATCCCCAGCCGCGCACGTTGTCCCGGCCATGGGCCATTTGATCGATGGCCGCCAGAGGATTGGAGATGTTGATTGCGATACTCGAAATGCGGCGCGCCCGGAGTGCGCGACCGGCAAAACTCAGTTGCGCATTCATGGACATGGACCACGGGCCGCTGCAACTGTTGCGTGACGCCGCTTTGCCCATTTGTGATACCAGGCACGACCGCGCGCTGCCCGAAGTGCCCGCGAGCAACTGGCCCATTTGGTACGCCATCAACGCATCGGCATTGTCCGTTGAACCGGTCGGATTAGACACAAACGCACGGTCATTGGCCAGTCCATCGCCGTTCACATCAGATGCGATCATGGGCGTGTACGACAATCCGGACTGTAGACGCGCGAAACCGGCCAGCGTGACCCCGCGTTTGGAAATGCCAAACTGCGAGATGAACTGGTGCCGGACATCGAAATCACCGCGCGCCCACTCAATGGTGTGCGGTGCGCCAAAGGTGCTGCCATCAAAGCCACGTGCTTGCGCGCGCGTGTTGCCATAGGTGTACGCGCCGGATACGTACCAGTCACGCATGAAATTCGGCGAAGGCCGTACATTCAACGTGAGTTGGCGGCTCGCCGAACGGAGGTCGGAGCGGCTGCTGACAACGCGTGCATAGCTGGGCGTGATGCGCGCGCGCGTGGACGAGACCAATCCACTGTTCTCCACAATAGCGGCGGCGGGCACAAACACTGGACGCGCATCGTCTGCCAACTGGAAGGCGGGTTGGCCAGCCAGGTTGAGATCGTAATTGCCCGGCTGGTGCAGGTTAAGTGAATACACGCCTTCAATTGACCAATCCATGCGCAGGTTGCGTGAAGCATAGGCCAGGTTTCCGCGCCAACTGGTGGGTGGACGATACCCAGGCGCAATGAGCCGAACGTTTGGCCCAATGTCGGCCTGTTGTGGCGACGCTGCCTGCGAGCAGGTGGTCGGAATGAGCGCCGGGTTGCCGGCGTAGCCATTCCAGTCTGGTGTTGGTGTCGATTGGCCAATACACAGCAGCCGCGCGGCTCCGGTGGACAAACCGGTCAGCGCCATGGGATCGGCAAGCAACGATGGAGACAGCATGTTGCGAAACTCCCCAATACCGCCACGCAGATACCGCGGGGAGGGAATGGCGTACTGACCGGCCGGTCCGCTTTGCACGGCGGTCGGCACGACGGTGCGCGTCCACGTAAACCCCAGGCGGGGACTGACGTGCAGCGACGCCGGCGCGTAGTCGGTTCTTGCACGGAGCGCGGTATACACTGCACCGTTGTGAGCGGGACCTGCGGTAAACACGCTGCCTTCCAACCGTGCGCCATACATCATCTGAAAACCGCGTGACGGGCGCCAGTTGTCGCTGATTGCGACGAAGGCATTCACGGCGCCACCGGCACGCAGCGGCTCGTTCAGCGACCGTGAATAGCTCGATGGCGCATTGGACACGACATCGGCCAGTGACGTAAACGTATAAGTGCCCAGCGGGTTGGTGCGCAGTTCGTGGTGGTACGCGTCGTACCGAATGTCTGTCGTGAGTTTGATACCATGTGACTCAAGCCCACTGGCGAAGAACCGCGTGGTGTTGATTGTTTCCCAGGTGAACTGACGGGTGTTGCGGTTGCCAGCGCTGTTGCCGCCAAACAAGAGCGTGCTAAAAGCGTTCGTCCCGTTTTCCAGTTCGGATTGCACCAGGACGCGCCCCTCCGGCATCAACAGCGGCGAGACTTCGCGACGATTGTTCCAGGACAGCGACGAGCGCGTTTCGTTCAGGTAGTTTTTGCCGAAGAAATGTGAAAGCGTGCCCTGCACCATTCCGGATTGTTGCGTGGTTTCCCCACCACGTGTTGGCGTGGAGAACGAGCTGATTCCCGTAGCGTCGTCACGGGCATGCTGGCCCAGCGCCAACACCCCAAACGTCGTCTTTTGCGGTGTGAATGTCTTCATGTTCATGGGCGTGCGTTCAAGGCGCGCCAGCAACGAGATGTTGTCGGTCACGCGGCTGTTGAACGGCGATTGACCCACGGACGGAATGTTGGAGGTACGCAAGGCGCGCATGAACGCTGCGGTTGAGTCGGACGACAACCCGGTGCGTTGCTGCAACGTTGAGTTGGCCGATGTGAGTGACGCCAGCGGACTGCTGCGGCGGTCGGCCTGCACGCCCACGTTATAGAAGTATTTGTTTTCCCAGGTCACCGGACCGTCGGCGCCGTAGCTCAAGCGCAGGTTGGTGAATTGCTGTCCCGCGCTGGCCGTGGCGCGATCAGTGCTCTGCAACGCGGGCGCATCGAGCGTGACGTGCGCTCGGCTCGTCCCAAACAATCCGCCGCCCACGAGTTCCACGTTCACGTTGCTCCCGCTGAACCAGCCGCGAGCGGGGTCGAACGTGGAGGTGGTGACGCGCGTGTTGGTGCGCGTGTCGCGCGGAAGGTTGGTGCCGGCAAACTGCGAGCCGTTCAGCGTGATGCTGTTTTGCGCGGCGCCAAGACCCAGGGCGGAGTAACCACCGCTGCCAGGTGTCATTCCCGGCACGAGCACCGTCAGCGCGTTCAGGTCGCCAGCAAGGTCGGGTGCGAGCGCGCCGACCAGTGCATCGGGCAACCGTTCTGCAGCGGTACCTTCGGCCGCGCCGCTGGTTGGACGCGCGGGTGTGGCCTTCCGCGCGGCCACGCGAACGGTGGATAACTGCGCAACGGAGAGTGCGAGCAGTGCGTCTACGCGAAATACAGAATCGGTATTGGTACGCGTCACGCGCTTTCGAAATGCGGTATGACCGGGAAACGCGATGTACACCAGGTAGTCGCCTGTGCCGCGGGCAATGCGCAGCGAATAGTTGCCCGTCACGTCGGTGGTGTCCGAGAACATGTGGCGATCGGGGGCCATGGTGGCGAGCACCACGGCGCCGGCGAGCGGCACGTTCTGGTTGCTGACAACGCGTCCGCTGATGACCTCAGCGCGCACGTCGGGCGCTTGCGCGGCGGCTGGTGGTTGCGACGCAGCTGGTGCGCCCCCTTGTGCGTTGGCCTTGGTCGCGCCTATCAGCGAGGCGCCGAGCAGCGAGGCGCCGAGCAGCGACGCACGGAGCCGCGATGCACGGAGCCGCGATGCGTTCAGCAGCGAAACGCTCAGCGACGCGACGCTTGCAAACGTGCGGTGCGTGGTGGCGTGGGCGACCGTATCACCTGGCGACGAGGTGCGACGAAGGTAGCAGTGGAGAGGCATCATTCGACCGGATCACTGAGAACTGGTGATGTATCCGTCGGCGGCGTTGGTGTGCGCGCGACCGACCGCGCAACTTCGGATGCTGCTGGTGTGGGGCACCATTTGATGTGTCAAACTTTCAATGCCGCACCGTCAGGGGATGTGCAACCAGTGTGGCGCTGCCCATCCCGTGATGGATGCTGCTGCAAGGGGCTTCGTAAAGCACCATGCAGCCGTCACAGCATGCGGGACGGCTGCATGGCACTCGCGTCAGTGCATCACGTGGCGCTGGCTTCCTGGCATTCCCAGCCACGGCCGGACGAGACCATGTAGCCGCTGCGGCCGTTTTCCGTGGTGCAGGCTTCGCCGCCTTCCCAGGCAACGCGCACGACGGGCGCTTTGTGTGACACGATGGTGCGGGTGCCGGTGTAGCCAGAGCCGAATGCAACGGCGGCGGCGGCAGCAACGAGTACTGTGCGTTTCATGATCGTACCTCAGGGGGTAAGGATTCTCGCAGACGTCCCTCGCGGGCGTTCGTCGGTTTGGCGAAACCGATGAAAGGGGTGAATCTGCAGCACTGCGTGTAATGCCCGCGTAATCTTGAAGGGAATTCGCAACGATGCCGGACGAATTCCGGTCAGTGATCAGTGAAATGCACGTCAGATGAAACGGCGATGACCATACTTGTGAACCACTGCCACGACTGCGAGTTCAAGCAATTCCGGGATCGTGGTATTACCGTCGTGGCACTCGCCGTTACAATTACCTGCGGCCGCGTTGTGCACAAGCTCGCTTGATGAGTTTTAATTTTCGTGTACTAAAGTTTTGCGGAGTAACGTACCATTCCAGCGCATTCTGCGAGCGTGTGTGTGGCTGTTGCAGACGTGTGCACTTTGGGCATTCGGGAACGGCGCCGTCTAAATGAAGCACGGTGGTGACGGCGTATGCACACGTGAACGCGAAGCCGTGATATGTTCGCGTAATGTCTGAAGCCGGCGACGTACTTTTGCAACGTATGCCGCACACGGTCGGAGTGCGTGTGCAGCGGTTGTGCAGCGCATGCGTTGTCAACGATTCGCGGTTGAACTTTGGCGGGTGGCATTGGGAGACGCAAGGTCGGTGCAGGGGACGTGGCCGAGGGGGGCCGAGCATGCCACTGGCCATACAACTTGCCATGCCGCACTTTATGGTGTCCGTCGCTGACACTTCGCTGACAACTCACTGACAATCTTCGCCAGACTGTATCCACGTGGAAATCATCGGAGATTCAATGTCGGGCACCAGGCTCAAGGCTCGCGGCGTACCAGCTCATTCGGCGAAACCACGCGGATCTGTGACCGTCCGTGTTCAGGCGTATGGTGCCTGCACGGTCGACGTAGCCGGCAACCGGCTGGGCCGTGGCGCTGACATTGTGGTGTCCATCCTGTTGTTTCTGGTGAGTGCGCCCGGGATGCAGATGCCACGAGAGACCATCATACAGATGTTGTGGCCGCGTTCACCGGAGAAGCGGCAGCGCGGCAGCCTGCGACAAGCCCTGTATAAACTGCGACTGATGGGCATTGAGGTAGCAATGAAGGGCGACCTCGTGGTGCTGGGCGCGCGTCAGATTGAACCGACGTTTTCGGTGCGCCGCGATGCCGCGAGTTTTCAGGCGCAGGTGGTACAGGGGCATGAACCGTTCGGTCCGTTTCTGCTGGGGTTTGACACGAGCACCAGCGAGGCGCTGGACGCGTGGGTGGAGGCTGAGCGCGAACGCGCGCACGGTGACGCGCGGCGGGTGTTGGCGCAAGCGTTGCGTGCGCGGCACGCGGTGGCGGATTGGGTGGCCGCCGAGCCGCTGGCGCGTTGGTTGCTGCAGTTTGATCCGCTGAATGAGGCCGCCACGCTGGTCATGGCCGAATGCCTGCTGCTGTCCGGGGCCAAGTACGAAGCCATTCGGTTGCTCGATCGGTACATGAGCGAACTTGGGCCGGGTGCCGAGGATTTGCGCATTCCCGCGACGACCTTGCGGAGGCGCATTGCTGCGCCGCTCCCGCGCCGTATCAGCTTTGCGCCAACGGAGCGACACTTTATCGGCCGTGAGGGGATTATGGCCGAGCTGACGTTGTGTATGCGGCGCGCGCGTTTTCACGATGGGACGGCCACCTTGCTGCACGGCCCGGCAGGTATGGGCAAAACGCGTGTGTTGAACGAGCTGACAAAGGTGGCGCAAATTGAGGGCGTTCGCGATGTGCGCGTGTCGTGTCGGGAGAGCGATGTCACGCGACCGCTGTCGGTATTTCTGGATGTGGTGCCGGACCTGCTGCAGATGCCGGGCGCGTTGGGGTGTGCGCCGGAGAGTTTGCAGGCGCTGCGCCGGTTCACCAATGAGGATGGCGGCAATGCGGAGCGCGTGAGTACGTCCGGCGTGCTGACCATGCCGTCGGCGACAGGACTCCGCCGGGCGGTGGTCGATCTGCTCATGGCCGTCTCGGAGGAGAAGCCCACGCTGTTGACCGTCGAGGATGTGCATTGGCTGGACAGCGCTTCGTGGGAAGTGATGGTGGATCTGGTCAGTCGCATTGGGCAGTGCCGGGTGTGTTTGATCATGACGTCGCGGGTGCCACACGCCCGGCCGACGCCTTCAGAACGCGTACCGATTGAGCTGGCGATCAAGGCGTTGCCGCCGTTGTCGGTGGAGAGCTGCCTGGAGCTGGCGCAGGCGATCGGGACGGATTTGTCGGCGCCCATTGATGAGGAGCTGGGCGAATGGTTTGTGCACACAAGCGAAGGGGTGCCGCTGTTCTTGCGGTCGCTGGTCAATCATTGGATTGAAACGGGCAACGCGGGTGGCATTCCTCCGACGTTGCTGGGGGTTATCGGGCAGCGATTGCAGAGTTTGTCGTCCGATGCGCTGTGCGTGCTGCAGACCGTGGCGCTATTGGGGCGGCATGCGAATTTGCGGATGATCGAGGCGGTGCTGGAGATGCCGTACTTTCGGATGGTGTCAGCAATCGATGATTTGCATAAGGCCGGTGCGTTTGATTCGGAACACGAGGGGGTCGTGGTCTGTCACGAGTTGATCGGTCGTATGGCGGTAGACAACCTCGGCCGGAACGCGCGGCGGGCGTTGCACCGGCGGATTGCGGAGATATTGCTGCAAAGCGAGCGAACGTCCGGCGTGTCGCCGGTGACGTGCCGGGACCGGTTGGAGCATCTGCTGCACGCCGGGGAGAAGAAGGTGTTTGTCGAGGGGTCGATTGCGGCGATTCGGGGGTTGCTTGACGCTGGATATTCGTATCACGCGCTCGGGATTTCGGATGACACGTTGCTGCACGTTGGTACCGACTCAGAGGGCAGAAATACAGTCCTTCTGCTCCAGGCAGAAGCACTGTACAGTTCTGGCGAATACGCACGGCTATTGACGCACCCGTCGTCACCGGCGAATCTTGGGCAAGGTTTGAGCCGGTGGAACGGAGACGCTCCTGAGGTGCTTCTCAGATGGATTGATTCAGTTGCGATGGCTGACAAGGGCGTGAATGCTTCGCAGCTCGCGGCGGTGTCATTGCAAATCGCAGCAGCTGATCGGCAATCTGCGGCTGTCAGATATGCAGCAGCGACCTTGACGATTCGGATCGCCGGCAATTGCGGCGATCATGTGTGCGCTGCGAAGGCCTTCGAATGCGGGAAACGAGCGCTTGCCGAGCTTCCGGAGAACGACTTGCGCACCCATGAACTCACAATGCTCTATCACACAATTTTCGGTGAGCTTGCGGACGGTACGGAAGCCGCATTTTGGCTGCTGCGTAACCTTGATTCTATTCACAGCCTTACGGAACGCTTGTCTACCGCAATGCGAGTCGCATTCGCATTGCGCTATAGTGGATGCTTGGAAGACGCAGAGCGGCTCTTACGACGCGTTCATCGAGAATCGTTGGATGAGAACCTGAGTGCACAATATTCCTATGCGTCTTGGCGACTCTCGCACCTTTTTCTGGACGCCGGACGAATCGCCGAGGCCGAATCTTGGTTTGAAGAATTTGGCAAACGTGCGCCCGTTGCTCGCGAGCCGCTCGCCGCGATGTTGTATCACGCTCATGGTGTGCGAATCGCGCTATCGAGGTCGGACCTGATGAGTGCAAAGTTTCATGCAGCTCACGCGAAGGCTGCGATGGATGAGAAGGGCAACAATGTTCGTTATGGCTCCGCCTTAGCACATCGGCTTGGCATTGGGAGACTTGCCGGTGACTTAGACGACATTGAAGCGACTCTGCCTGAAGCCAAGAGAATTTACGGTATCATTCGAAACAATTGTGGTCAGTCTTTCTTGGCCTGTGAAATCGCCCTAAGCCTTGAAGCGCTTGCTCGGAAAGAAGAAGCAACTTCGCACTTGGCCGATTACGTGATGCGCTATCGGAGGGAGCCGCTGCCCTACCCCGTGTTCCTGCAACAGGCGGTCGAGCGACTCTTGAGCGGAAGCGCCCATCCTCACTAGGCAACAGCAGGGGTTCTCGACTTCCGGCGAATTCTATCGAACATCTGGGTTAAGGATTGGACTCGGCCCGAATCGGTCTTGTCAAAAAGCCTTGCAAACTGAATTGAGTCGATGAGCACGTCACAAATATTCGGATCGAACTGAGTTCCACGATGCTTGAGGAGTTCGGCTCGTACTTCAGCTTCTCCAAGTGCTTTCCTGTAGGGACGGTCAGTTGTCATTGCGTCAATCGTGTCCGCGAACATGATTATTCGAGATCCCAACGGAATATCTGTTCCGGCGATTCGATCTGGATAGCCGGTCCCGTCCCAGTTCTCATGGTGGTGCCTAACTGTCGGCACAATTCCTTCGAGTTGTTTTGCTCGGGAGACGAGTTCAGCACTTTTTATTGGATGGAGTTCCATGATCGCCCTCTCTTCCGGAGTCAATCGACCCGGTTTCTGCAAAATTGGAACGAAGATCCCATCGATTTTGCCCACATCGTGTAAGAGGGCAGCAACGCCGACCTCCTCAATCTTCTTGTTTGGAAGTCCGAGCGCCGACGCAATAATCTTAGAGTATTTGCGGACTCTCTGAGAATGTCCAGAAGTATACGGATCGCGAAGTTCTACGGCCCCCACGAGTATTTCCAGAGTTTGCTCGTAGGCGATGCTTAGTAGTCGATTCTGCTGATAAAACTGACGGGCTCCGACCATGGCTACAAAAACAAATGCGAAGCCGCCCCACTCCAGTTCTTTGAAGAGCCAAGCACACCAGTATACAACCGGAATCGTAACGGCATCGTATAAGAAAGTGCCCCCTGTATTCTGGCGCCAAACTTCGAATGCGGGCCGAGCTGTACTAAGGCCCACGACGATCGCAACCAGCCACGTGTTAAAGAAGAAAAACGCGGAAATCGCACCGGCCAACGGGACCGGTTCAAAGGCGATATTTAATTGCAGAGACACGCCACCCAGCAACAAATAAGTTGCGCAGGCAGCGCCGTATGCAACGATATACTGGGAAACATTGAAAACGCGCTTGATATTCGGCTTTCTCTCTTTCAGCTCGCTGACCAGAACTGCGCAACCGATCAGGCAAACACTTACCCAAGACGGATACAGGACTATGCAGGTCAGAAAAGGCAAAAAGCCGATTGAGCCCACTGAACCAGTTGCCATGGAGTAAGTGAGCCACTGCGCTATCAAGCCCATCGCAGCGAAGGCAGCTGCGCCTTTTAGCAAGCCGAGATCGACGATTGGCGACACACGCGTCAAGGTGACGAGCGTCGCAACGGCGACGATCGCAACGGTGAAAACGTATTTCGAGAGTCGGCTATTCATTGGCGTTTTCGAACGTCCCCGACACCTAGGCTACCACTGATGCGCGTCAGCAAACAGCACTGACAAAATGGCGTCTACGAGCCCGGCCAGAAATCCCATGTTGCGTCACCTCCCAATAAGCAAGTCACGATTCCCCGCTCGGGTTCACGTGCTCAGTACAGGTTGGCTCAGCTCCTGTTCGGCCTGCCCGCTCCTCTCCGCTAATTCTCTACCGGATGACGGGGACGTTTTTTTGTTGTTCGTCTATAAAGAAGACGAGAAAGTTTGTTCGCCGGCACTGCGGACGCAGTACTCGGTTTGACCTTCCTGCTATATCGATGCTCGAGAACGTTCCCGATAGTTCCGGTGCAATACTGTTACCGCAGCGTTTCCTGCGACACGCCCTACTGGTCGATTTGCATCCAACGGTTCGTGGCATCCAACACCGCCAGCACCGCACTGGTCTCGGCACTGTCCTTGACCTCGGCACTGCCCGTCAACACCAAACGGTCCCGACCGAAACGCGCCGCCAAACTGACAAAGACAAACTCACGCTCAAACGCATCGATCAACTTTGCGCCCTCAAGTGACAGCGCACGATCGGCACCCAACACGTCTCGCGTGGCATCGAGCACCGCACTCACCGCGGCCCGCGCTGCCAGCTCGATGCGCGATCGCTCACTCTCCTGCCCTTCGGCCTCGCCCACAAACGTTTGCGTATCGCGCACCAGCGTTACCCGACAGCTCAACCCTTTCGCGCGCGAACGCCGCACCTCGACATCATCAAAAATGAGCGCGCGACGATTCTTGCTTTCGACCACCGGTAGTGGCGGTTCGTTTCTGTCCACCAAGCCCCGCCCGGACGATTCCTGCGTCTGAGTATCGGCAGCTCGCGACGGTTCCAAACTCTGCGCGATGGAAATTTTCTTGTGATTGACCCGCCAGCCGAGTTGGGCCATGAGCGCGCTCTCAATGTTGCGCACTGTCTGCTTGGCCGTCACGGCGTCCGTACTCATTACATGGATTTCGTCAATCTCGCCGTTTCCGTTGGGAACGATTCGCACCGCCAGTACTCCCGGCAGGGTTGCGATTAACTCCTCGGCTCGCCGGATTGGCAATACACTGCCGGCGATGGCCCCTGAGCCCGATGACGCAGAAGACGACATGCTTAAATTCGCTGGGATCGACAGAATGGTCTCCGACGTTAGCTCACGAAGGGGCACGCCACTCACGCGCCCCTGGCAACGCACACATGCACCTGCCGACCGAACGTTCTACCATGCCCGGTTTACACGGCTCGTCATAGCAGTGTGATCGATCAAATGCGAAGGCGTGGGTAATATGACGACGGGCCCAGCCGTGAGCAAGACAAAAATCTCCCAAAGCGTTGCGGCACAAGGAACTAGGTACTGCGAACATGACACGAAAGTAACCGGAATATGTGTCATATTTGTAACACCGTGCACCGTTTCATCTACGCAACACTTTTCGATACGCCCGCCCAAGCCCGAATTCGTTACCCGGAGTCGTCCGTGTCGCTGGCGTACGTGATGCCGGAGGCTTCCTCATAGCCGCGTATCTTTCGATACAAAGTCCGCTCGCCTATCCCCAGCAACTCGGCTGCTTTGCGACGATTGCCGCCGGTGTCCCGCAACCGGCCCAGAATGGCTTGCCGCTCAATTTCGGCCATGGTCATTCCCGGCTGGAGCTGCACGCCGCTGACCGGAGGGACGATGTCGGGTGCCTCAATACCGCGGACAAAGTTGCCCACGGAATGCCCGCCCGGCCGAACCTCTGACAATTCCGGCCCGCTGGGCACCGCGTGCACCTCTCCCACCCAGCCTGGCGGCATGACGCGGCCTTCCCGGGTTTCGACGTCCATTCGTCGGCGAAGCTCCTCCACCTGCATCTTGAGCTCCACCAGCGAGCGCACGATGAACTCCAGTTCACGCCCTTCAGCGCGCGCGCTCTCGCGTATCACCGCGCTAACCGGCACTGGCAAGCGTCGAAGGGCCTGATCGCGAATGGTCGGCGGAATATCGTTCGCCTCGATTTCGGCCCCGTGCGCCAGCACCACCATGCTCTCGATAAGATTTCGCAGCTCCCGCACGTTGCCCGGCCACGGATACTCCACCAACGACTGCAGCGCATCCGCCGACAACCCCACAAACGGCCGGTCATGCTCGCGGGAAAACTCCGCAATAAACTTGCGTACCAATAATGGGATATCGCTCTTTCGTTCCCGCAGCGGCGGCAGATAAATGCGCAACACATTGAGGCGGTAGAACAAGTCTGCGCGAAAGCCCCCCTCCTCCACATGTTCGCGCAGGGAACGATTGCTGGCCGCCACCACCCGCACGTTTAACGGAATGGACACACTGCCGCCCACGCGCGTGACCTCGCGCTCCTCCAGCACGCGCAGGAGTTTGACCTGCGTGGCGGGCGGGATCTCGCCAATTTCGTCCAGGAACAGCGTACCAGTATCCGCGAGTTCGAAGCGACCCAGCCGACGCTCGGCGGCCCCCGTAAACGCCCCCTTTTCGTGCCCGAACAATTCGCTTTCGAGCAAGGTTTCCGGCAGCGCCCCGACATTGACCGCAATAAACGGATTCGCGCGGCGCGGGCTGAGACTGTGAATGGCGCGTGCGACTAACTCCTTGCCCGTGCCACTTTCCCCTTCAATGAGCACCGTGCTGGACACGGGCGCAAACTGCTCGACCTTGACGAGCAACTCCCGAATGGCTTCGGACTCCCCCACCAATCCGGTCGTGTCCGCAAACTGGCGACGCTCAATGCGTCGACGAACGGCGGCCACAATTTCATCGATCACTACAGGCTTGGGCCATGTTTCCGCGTACCCCGCCTCCACCAGCCGCTCCTGCACCGCAGCATCGCTGACATCGGTAAATCCAAACACCGGCACCCCGTCCCACAATTGCTGACGCACCAACGACACGTTGATGGAATCCAACAACGCGCCGGTCAACACCAACACCGCTGGGCGCGAGCGCCGCAGCGCACCACGCACATCATCCATTGGTGAAATGGTCACCGTATCAAAACCAGCTTGCTCAAGCGCCGCATTCAGACGCACCGCCGGTTCGACGTCGGTCATGAGAATGGCCACGGTCAGCGGCGGCGTGTTCTGTGCTGACGCTCCAGAGCCCCCGCCGCGACGACGATCGGTCGCGCGCAAATCACGCGCCATCAGGTGCTCTGCGCGCGCTTGTAGAAGGGAAGCCTGACCACGCGCGCCGGCAGGCGCTTGCCACGAATTTCCACTTCAAATCGCGTTCCCGGAACGGCTGCGGCCGTGGGCAAGAAACAGGTGCCAATCGGGACGCCCAACGTCGGGCTCATGCAGCCGCTCGCCACCGTGCCCACGTTGACATCGCCGTACCACACTGGATAGCCGTGACGCGGCAGCGCACGCTCATCGATGGTGAAGCCCACCAGTTTGCGATCGGTGCCGTGCGTATGTTGTTGCGCCAGGCGTTCGCGGCCAAGGAATTCGCCCTGCTTGCCAAGTTTCACGAGCCAGGACAAGCTGGCCTCGATTGGCGTGGTGTGGTCGTCCAGTTCGTTGCCATACAGCGACAACCCCGCTTCAAGTCGCAGCGAATCGCGCGCACCGAGACCGGCCGGTGTGATGGCGCCGGTATCCATCAAGGCCTTCCAGACGGCGGCCGCGTGTTGGGCCGAAAAATACAACTCGAATCCGTCTTCCCCGGTATACCCCGTACGCGAGATGGTGCAATGCGCCCCGGCGACATTCCCTTCGGTAAACCAATAGTACCTGACCGCATCCAACGGCACGTCTGCCAGCGTCTGCACGAGGCGCGCGGCGTTGGGCCCTTGAATGGCCAGCAGCGCCGTATCGTCGGAAATATCTTGCATCGTGCAGTTGAACGTGCCGTGATGCGCGCGCAAATGCGCGATATCCTTGTCACGGTTGCTGGCGTTGATCACCAGCATGAGATGCTCGGCGTATCGATAGACGAGGAGATCATCGACTATCGTGCCATCTTCGCGCAACAGCGTGCTGTAGTGCACCTGATTTACCGCAAGTTTGGCGACATCATTGCTGGTGACCGATTGGACGAAAGCAATCGCATCAGGACCGCTCACGATGACCTCGCCCATGTGACTCACATCGAACACGCCGGCACCCGTGCGAACGGCCGTGTGCTCGGCCGTAATGCCAGTTGGGTACTGCACGGGCATTTCGTAACCAGCGAACGGGACCATTTTGGCGCCGAGCGCGACGTGCGTATCGTGCAAGGACGTGCGCTTGAGGGCGTGCGCGCCGGTGGTATCAGCAGTCATGGTGCGGAGTTGATTCGGGGAAGAGGCTGCAGGACGGAAAGATGTCCGAAATGGCAGGTGGATGCCAGTGTGGCAGCCCGCGAATGCCCGCCCAGCCGCGGAGGGGGAACACCGGACGCGCCAAGCGGAGTTTCGAAGCGATGATGCGTGGCGCGGGGAACAGCGGCAGGCGACATTTGGGCGCGGCCTGCGCCGAACGCTCACTCGAAAGGAGTTGCCTGTGACTGGATGGTTGGTTGCGGCAGTACTGCTGGCAATGCTGGTCCTGGTGTCCTCTCGCTACCTGGGCGAGCGCGCGCGACGCAAGCAGGCGCCCCTTGTTGGGAAATGGCCCATCGACACCATTCGTCTGGCGGAGGTGGACCCTGCATTCGTCGCGGGACCATTTGGCCCGTCGCTCGCAACCGAGGTGGCGTTTGTTGGACGCGGACCAATTGTGGTGCCCGGTGGCACGAGCGATGCGGAAGCGTGGGTCTTGTCGGTGTTGGCCAAGACGGCGCAGCATATGTTTGAGTTTGGCACGTGCACGGGGAAAACCGCGTATCTGTGGGCGCGCAATGCACCGGCGGGTGCACAGGTAGTCACGCTGACGCTGGCGCCGGAACAACAGTTGGCGTATGTCAAGTCGCATGATGATTCGGAAGAAGACACCAGCTTTGCGCTCAAGGAGTCGAACTTCACGGAGTTCCTGTACAGCGGTACAGCGGTAGCCGGTGCCATTGAACAGTTGTACGGCGACAGCAAGCACTTTGACGAGTCGCCGTGGGAGTCGTGGGCTGATCTCGTGTTTGTTGACGGCTCCCACGCGCGTTCATATGTCGCGAGCGATTCAAGGAAGGCCATGCGCATTGTGAAGCCGAGCGGGATGGTGCTGTGGCATGATTACGCGGGTCCCAAGCATGCGGCCGGCGTGTTTGATACGTTGAATGAAATGAGCCAGCAGTTCAAACTGGAGCGTATTGAGGGGACAACACTGGTGATGTGGCGGCGGCCCTCGTAACGAAGGGGCGCGCTTGTGGCGCCCTGATTGTCTCAGTGGTTCAGCACCTCGGCGAAATATTCGCGCAGATTGCTGTTCAGTGATTCGGTTGCGCCCGGTGGCAGCCATTCCATGAATTCGTCGAGAATTTCGGGCCGAGTTTCGTCGGGGGTGGTGCGTTCGAACGTGCGGGAATCGAGGTCGACAATCCAGTATTCGTTCACTTGTAGATCGCGATACAACCGACGCTTGTCTACGCGATCGAGGCGGGCGGTGCTGGGCGACAACACTTCTGCGGCGAGCAGCAGGTGCTTGATGTCACTGAGGGTTTCCGGTCCGCGTCCATTGGACAGTGGTACGACGAACAGGTCTGGCTGAACCAACCGCAAGTTGGAGAACGTGATGTCAGCGGGAGCGTGGCCAACGCACGCGACCCGATGTTGGTCGAGATAGCTCGTTGGACGAATCGCCAGCCGGAGCACTGCCTTTTGATGCCGCCACGACGGGGACGGACTCACAAACAGTCCGCCGTCGATAATCTCGTAGCGGCGGCCGTCGTCGGGCATCTGTTGCAAGTCGTCGGCCGTCCAGATTTTTTCGAGTGCAGGCATAGCCATAGCAATAACTAAGCTGGGCTGGGTGAGCAAGGAGGCATGCTGGAAGATTGGTGGGCCGAACGCAGTGGCCGTCACCGAATCACCGCCTGTCGCACCGAAACCGTGCCTGCGCGGCCGCCGCAATGGTGTGCGTACTGCGCGCGCTTCCATCCCGCGAACGGTTGGCTCGCGCTACTGCGGCACCGACAACTGCCCTCGAATTTCGCCCCCAGGAAACTGTGTCGTATGCACATTCACATACGCGTTGCCGTTTCGCATGAGCACCAGCAATGAATCGAGTGTCACGCTGTTTCGAATGCTGCTCACGGTAAAGGTGCCGGTAAGCACACCATTATTCAGTGTCTGTCCGGCCGTCGGAAAATCGACCAGCACGCCAACAGCCTGCGTGGCGTTGCCCGGACCATGAATGTGCGCCCCGCTGGGCGGACCGGTCAAGCGAGAAAACGTGACGGTATACGACACCGTCGCGCCGTTCACGATAAATGCGGCCGCCCCTGCCCCAGTGGTGGTGACAGCAGTGGGCCGCTCGTTCGCTCCATTCAGGATGGCGATGAAACCGGGCGCGGCGCCCGAGTTCTGCACGATGACGGTTCCTTGCATTCCCGGATGCAACGTGCAGTCGTACGCAAACGTGCCGGCCGTCGGAAATTGGCGGGACACCTGGCTTGACGCGGTATTCGCAATGTTACCCGGCGCGCCTGCGCTCCCTCCAAACACTGCATTGTGCAGCACCGACGCAAACGACCACGTGACAGTACCGCCCGGCGCAATGGTGATACTGGCGGGGATGAACTGATTGGCATCGGTCGCATTCACTGCGCCGGTGCCGGGATTCGAGCGCGCGAACGAAACCCCGACGGCAGCGCTGCCGGTGATTGGTGTCCCCGCAACGGTCACGTTGCCGCTGATTTGTACATTGCCTGGGGAAATCGCCGTGACGAAACCGGTGGCGTTCACGACGGCCACAGACTGGTCGGATGAGGCAAACGTGTAACCGGTAATGCCACCCACCCCGCGTCCTCGCGCATCGCGCGCCTCGCCCGTGATTTGCGCCGTCGCCCCAGGTGCCAGGTTCGTCGGCAAACCACTGACTGCCACCGTTGCCGCACGCTGCGTGACCGTGATCGAAACAGACCCCTGCGCCGAACCGCTCGCGGCGGTGATGGTCGCGGTGCCGTTGCCGACCGAAACAACCGTTGCCGTTGTACCGCTGGCCGTGACGGTTGCAACATTGGCCGCACTGGAAGTCCACGTGAGGGTCGGCGACGAGATCGTTGCCCCGCTGCCATCCTTCGCGATGGCGGTCAGCGTCTTGGTGTCACCCAGCGACGGCATGACATCGGGACTCGCGGCGGTCACTGTGATGGTGGCTATGGCCTGCGATGGTCCACTGCCGCCGTCTCCCGAACCACCGCACGCCATGAACACGGAGGTCGTCGCAATACACACCATCACGAACAGCGTCAGGGACTTTCTGGTGCGCCGCATTGGAGCTCCGGGATTTGGGAGGGACGACGAATGGCTCTGGATTAACTGGATGTCATGGTCGTACCGGCCAGCACGATTGCAAACCACAGTGTGAGGCTGGTCCAGGCGTGGCGACGAAGCCCCGCCCACAACTTGTTGCTCTGCATTGAATTGCTGCCCATCGGGCCAATCGCGTTCGACTGCAGCTGCGCTTCACCCCGCCGCATGAGCGTCGCGTTGCCAAGAAGCAGCCCGATGAGAAGCATCTTCACCCAGAATGCCGGCATGCCCATGAAGGCCTCAAAATCAGCGAACAGCAGCAGCAACCCGCTGGCAAACGAAACGGTGAGTGCGGTTATAACGGAGCGATGACTACGCGCCAGTAGGGCGAGCTTCTGCACCCGTTCGTCGCCGTCACTGGTAGCTGTTGCGACGATGGCGCGGTCGTTGGCAACGGCCAGTCCGGCCGACCCTACCAACGCGGCGAGATGCACGAACAGCACAAACGTGGAAATCGACGCGTGATCGGAGTAGAGCGATTGCCAAGGTTCGACGGCACGCGCAATGGAGGCAACGAGCGGCGACGCGTCTGTTTGTTGCAGAAGCATTGTGTCAACAGGCGCGTTTAGTCGCGCTGCCCAAACCACATGAGGGCTGCGCCCGCAGTGGAAATGCCAAATGACGTCAGCGCCACGTTGCGGTGCTGTCGCCCCTGCGGCGGTCCGCGATCGGTCGCCTTTGACCCCAGATACCCGGTGTAGGCAAATCCTGCGTCCGCAGCCAGCATGGTGAGTGCGTGAATGGTGCGGCGGGTGCGCCCTGCGTCCGTGTGTCGCGACTCGATGAAATTCCAAAGCCCTGTGGTCGTATTGACGACGAATAACGCACCCACCGCGCCGGCAACGACCGCGTGGGTGGTACGCAACCCTTCGTCGACCGGAATAGTGCGTCGGTTCGCGAACAGATCTTCTTTTTGATTGATGAGTTTGTTTCCCAACACGAACTGCGTCACGAATAGCGGCAGCATGGCGTAACTGCCGTACCGGTGGACGGTGAGGCGTCGTGAATACCAGTCGCTGAAGGCGACCGCGCGACGTCGCGGCACCGTATCGCCCACCTCCAGTCGCGCCAGCGATGCCTGACGCCAGACATCGTCGTGTGTAACGCCTGCCGGCATGGCCGAGATCAATAGGGTGCGTGTGGAATCGGCGCTCACTTCGCGAAGAGCTTGATCGTCAGTGCTATCGACGGTGGATGGCGCAACCGATGAAACAAGTGGCGCGGCCGGCAGCATGGGTGCGGCCTGCGCCGGGGCGAGGGCGCCCAGCCCAACAAAGGCCGCAACAAACAACAATTCGCGGAGTTTCATGGTTGCTCTCAAACGGTGACGGTGAGTGTGCCGGCAGTCGAGTTGCTCGTGACCGCAAACTCACGCAAGGCACTCGGTGCAGGGCCCGCGACGGGCTGCCCATTCTGATTGAATTCCGAGCCGTGACAGGGGCAAACCATGCGTCGATTTGAATACCCGCTGACGATGCAGCCTTCGTGCGTGCAGATGCTGGTGAAGGCACGAAACGTCGCACCTGTGTTCAGTATGACCAGGTCGGCTCGGCGATTCCCGTCCGTTAGCGCGAGTACCTGATGGCCGTTCGTGGCGGTCAGCGCAGGAATGAGCGCAAGCTGCAGCGTCACGACCCCGTTGATAAACGACGTACTCCCGGCAGGGGGTGGTTCGACCACTCCGTTTCCTGGTCCGGTTGTGGCGTCCCCACAAGCTTGCGCGAGGAGGCAACTCAGTACCGTTGTCCCGGAAACGCTTAGAAAACTCCGGCGGCTGACTTCGGAAGGCGATGCCGTCTTGGCACCCGGCGACGTGACGTCTGAGAGCATTGGCAGCGATGGTGGCATGTCGTGGCGATGTCGTGGCGATGAGGATGCACGTCCTAGCATCACTGACGCTACGGGTCGCGAAAGTATTCCCGTCTGTCCGAACTACCGCAAGTGCGCGAAACGCGAGTATGCCTCATTGGCCGATGCAGGCCGCAATTCCGGACGGGGATTCATCAAACGCTCGATCAGTGCGACCAGATCCGTCTGACCGGCCTCGGGGGGTCGGGTGTGCAGACCGACGCCGGCATCAGCGGTGACATCACGCTCCGCGCCCAACTTGCGTGCGACAAATTCCATGGGTGTGTCTGCCTGATAGGGCGTGCGACCCGTGACACATTCGTTCAACACCACGCCTGTGGCATAAAGATCACTCTTGAAGCTGGCTGGCTCACCGATCAACTGCTCGGGCGACATGTATTCCGGTGTACCGATGAGCGCCCCTGTCAACCGCCCGGCACGGCCGCTTGACGCACCGCCAGCCTCGGACTTCTGGTGTGACCCTCTTGTTCTGCGTATTACGCGTGCGAGGCCAAAATCAGTCACCTTCAGGATTCCACGGGCATTGACGAGCAAATTCTCCGGCTTGAGATCTCCGTGGACGACACCAAGGTGATGGGCGACGGATAACGCCCGCAGCAATTGCCTTGCCATGGCCAGCGTCGCTGCGTTCGAGAACGGTCCACGGGATTTTATGATGGCCGCGAGTGACGCGCCTTCCACGTACTCCATTGTCAAAAATGGCGCTTCGTCCGTTTCTCCAATGTCGTGCGTACGGACGATGTTGCGATGCGATAGCCGCCGGGTGATGCGCAATTCATGCTTGAGTTGCTCAAACCCTCCACCGTCGATTACCGCCAGTTCGGGTCGCAGCACCTTGATGGCCACCACCGCGCCGATCACGCGATCAAGCGCGCGATACACGATGCCGAGCCCACCCCGACCCACTTCCGCCTGTACAAGATATCGATTCGCGAGGATGGCCCCGGGATCGAACACAAGCCCCGGCCGATGGATTTGGTGGGCGACCGCTGCAGTGCCGGGCGTGACGTTGCGCAGCGTTGCCCGCGCGGAGCGCACGCTTCGCCCTGAAGTGTCGCGCTCGACAGCCGGCACCGAGCGCGCCGAACCAATTTGTGACGCCGCGATAAGCGCCTCCTTATCTCGCAAATCGTTTCGCAGGTCTGTGAATGCGCCTGACAATTCGGTGAGCTCGCGAACCCCGGTCGAGCTGTCAGCGTGCAGTGAACGCGCGGCAACGGCGCCATCCGCAACCCCGGACAATTCTGAGGTAAGGTGCCGCAGCGGTTGGGCGACGAAGCGTGAGACCACGACCGAAACGATCACAACCAGCAACGCGCCAACAACGAGGGCAATGGCAATGGGGGCTTTGAGTGCAGCAAAGGCCGTGGCGGAATTGTTTTGAGCCCGCATGACGAGGAAACCACCGACCACCTCGCCTCCCGCGGTGAACAGGGATGTCCCCATCCACATGTAGCGCTCGTTTCCCAGCGAGGCTTCGTGCGCCGATTTTTCACCCGACAACGCGCGCGCCGCCAGGAACGCAGACAGTTCTCTGGCAGAACCCGGGACCGTTGAGGCCGCGGGATGTTCACGCCCCTCCCGGTCGCGTGTATAGAACAGCAAATCGCTGGACGTCGCGGTCTTTACGTTGTGCAAGAACGTCGAGTCTATGACCAGCGTCGCAACGAGTACGCCAGCGGGCGCGCCCAGGTCGACCGTCACTGGCAGCGCCACTGCCTGGAACAACATGGTATCGCCCGACGCACCAAACCCGCTCTGCTCGTTTCCGCCCAACGCGCCGGCCACGAGCGGAACCTGCCCCATGGCCTGCCCCGAGACGGTTGGTTCATCACTCTTTGCAATCATCACTCCATTTTTGTCGGTGATGAACACCCAATCGGCGGCAATCTGATCGACGGCACCAATAGCCTGATCGAGCACGTCCTCGCGCGGCCCGCCGGAAATGGTGGCGCGGAAAGGCGAATACTGGACGAACACGCGTGCGCCGCCCTTGAGCGTGCGTTCCCGCCCTGACAGGAATTGCGCGACCAGGTCGGCCGATTGGTTGAGATTGCTCGCGGCCGTATCATGCGCTGCGCGGTTGGCGGTGGAGGCCACCACACTGAGCACGGCTGCCGCTACCACCAGGACAATGACAGCGGTCCCAATGGCAGCACCCAGTGTCAGCCTGAGTGACACGCCAACGGTGTGCGGCCGCGCGTTCATTCTATTCGTACCGGTCGGCGCGTGTCACGGCATAGGCCTGCCCAAACTTGTTCAAGTGCGGCCCAGGCACAAACCCGCGTGCGTCCAGCGACACCATCACACTGGCGTCACCGGCACCGACGACTATCCGGGTTTGCATTTCGGACGCGCGTTCGTGCCATGCGTGCAGTTCGTACGTCCCGGATGGCACGTTGCGCAGCACAAAAGCACCCTTGTTGTCGACGCGCGCGACATGTCTGCCCGGCACGGCGATGACAAACGTCGACATTTTCGAGTGAATGTTGCAATACACTGCGTAGACACCGGGCTTGGCCACCGTCGCGCTTCTGGTGTCACGCCGCCGGTACAGGCCAAGGTCGAAGCGGCCAAGTTCGGAGTTGGAGAACACGTTGTGACTGAACGGATCCTGATTCGGAAACTCCACCGAACCACCGGCGGCAACAATACTGACGTGCGGGAGAAACTCACGGGTGCGCATGGCAACGGTCGCACGACGCGGAATGGAATCGAACCGTGCGTCGGTGAATCCAACAGGCGCGAGCCAGACAATGGCGGTGGCCAGGTCGTTGCGGCCTTTCTTTCCCGATTCAAGCAGCGTAATCTGACCGCTCACCGCTGACTGTGCGTGTGCGGTGCGTTGCGTGCCCATCGGGATTGCGACGAGCATGAGCACGGCCGCCGCGCGCACCATTGGGAACGTGCAGCTTCGCGCCGCGCGGGCACTCCACCGGCCGAAGGGGCCCCTCATAATTCGAACCCGAAGGCTAAATTGAAGTGCGCGCCGCGGTAGTTCCGCTCCGCATAGCGCGTTTGCAGTCCGCGCACTTCGAAAGACACGAACAGTGGTTGGCTGGGCCGTAACAACGCGTGCACCGAACACACGCTGTTGCGCTGCCGTACCGGTCGATCTTTCAGATTCACTGCGTCAATACCGCAGCCGCCACCCGCAATCAGTATAGGACTGAGCTGGGCGTTGAGCTGTACCCATCCCGCAATGTCGCGCAGAATTGGCCCGACGGTGCCGCTATCATTGGCCCGTCCGAAATTTTGCCCAATGGCCCCCCCACCGAGCCCTCGCAACAGCTGGCCACGATAGAATTCAGCCCGCAATTCAAGGTTGCCCGGGAGGGCGATGTGCGCATCGGCGGCAATCGCCTTGCTTGATTGCAACGACGGGCCGGTTGCGCGCAACCATCCGTAGTGGGTGCTCACACCAATTTCGCCACCGCGGCTCAACATCTCGCCGTCACTCAGTTCGCCATCGTGGTCAGCGCCCCAACGCGCGCGAACGCGACTTTGCAGATATGGACGACCCGATCGTTCGCCGGCATCAACCGCGTCTGTTTCCCCACCGTGTTGCACATTGGAGAAGGGCGCGAGGGCGGCCGCCTGAATGGCAATGCGCACCGGCAGCGACGAGGTGGGCGATCCGATGATCTCGCGGGTGAGCCGAATTTGCGGCAGCCAATTCCAGAGATTTCCCGCTGCCACGAAACCAGGGAGTCCGACCGACGCCAGGCTGATGGGGTTGAGATCGGACACGAGCGGCGTCTCTGATCCAACAAGCAGCGACGTGCGCTTCCAATGCAGTTGCGCCCGCGCCGTGCGTAACCGCGGTTCGGGAAACAAGCGGCGATCCCCGGGCCCACTGCTGGTGCCCCCGAAAAAATCGAGATCGACATCGCCTTCAAAGCGCGCGCCCCATACACTGTCGACCCCAACCGCGGCCCCAATTCGGGACTGTCGCACGGACATGCCAAAGGTTTGCGTACCCGGCGTTCCCTGCGCGCTGGTCGACGAGAGGGGGGCCAACACCAGTTGCGGGACGTCCACGTTGTTGATGCGTTTGTCATTCGCAAACGCGTTGAGTTGGATGCGCGCGAACACCGTCACGCCGACGCGAGAGCGCGTGCGGGTACTGCTGCGCACTTCGTCGGATACCTGTCGGCGCAACAGCGCCAAATCGTTCTCCAGTTGCGTGAGCCTGGCCGCCAACGTGTCACGGACTGCAGTGCTGTCGCGCCTGGCCGAATCAGGTCGTGTCTGTGCCCCGAGCAACGACGCACCGACCATCATGCCGAGCATTACCCCGGCGACGCCTGGCCACGCGGCGGGGCACCACACCCGGTGCAATCAGCGATCCTTGCTGGTTGCGCGAAGCACAGCGAGTTCTTCCGGCTGGAATTCCCCCACCAGCACCGTGCCGTATTCCGGGCCCGCCCACAGCAGTACACTTTGCCCGCCGTCCTTGTGAAAAATCGCCTGCTGCAAGGCGATGGACGCTCGCACTTCGGGCGACTGGAAGAGCAACGCCTCGCTCACGAAATACTGGTACACCATGCGATCGTTCCACCGATACGCCAGCACCGCCGCTGGTTCGCCCGACAAACTGGTCGTCCATGCGTTGACCAGCCGCAATGAAGGATTGCTGAGCGGTTGGAAGGTGAATGGTACGGCCGCGCGCACCGCATCAAGATCACGTTGGCGTCCGGGAAGGTCACCCGCATTTACGCGACGATAGTCGGCCAACACATTGCTTAGCAGCGGCGCGCCGCGCGCCTGCGTCAGGCCGGCCGCACTCTGCGTTGCACTTCTGGTGTTCAGTGATTGCGCGACCAACAAGGTCACCATGACCACGGGAATCGCCAACCCGAGGGCCATCCACCGACGCAGCGTGCGCCGGTTATCCAGGCGTGGGTCGGCGGCGATTTCGGGTGTTGCAAAGTCGGGCGGCGTTGCTGACTGCATGCCAACGGCAATACGCTTTCGCAGCGCAGCCGTCGCTGCCGGCACTGGTTCCTTGCCAAGACGGTCACGCAGCGCGCGATGTACCTCTACCTCGCGGCGGCAACGCGCGCAGCCCGTGAGGTGCGCGTCAATTTGCGACTGCGTTTCTGCCGGTAATTCTCCATCGGCATAGGCGCCGAGGAACGAAGCCAGCAGTTCGTGCTGCGCTGCGCGTGTTGCAACGTCCTGCGAAACATCGACATCATCCAAATGCGCGAGAATGTCCCTCATGACGGGCCTCGGTTGCCGAATTGGATTGTTTGTTTGGCCGCCGCATTCACACCCAACGCCCACACTTTGCGATTGGATGCGATGGTTGCAGCGAGCAGCCGGCGCCCGCGTGCAATGCGACTCATGACGGTGCCCAACGGGACGTCCACAATCCCGGCAATTTCGTGATACTTGAATCCGTCAATGTCATGCAATTCGACGGCCACGGCAAAATCGTGCGGTATGAGACTCAGGGCCTCCTGCAGCTGTTCGCCGTCGATGCGTGCCGCCACTTCGGCAAACACGCCGTCCTCGCCGCTGGCCATGAGATCTTCGTGTACGTCGTCCAGACGGGTCATGGACACCAGCGCGGTGCGCCGAGCGAGTTTGTCGCCGGCGTCGCTTAGCACTCCGCGCAGAATGCGATAGAGCCAGGCTCGCGTCTTCGTGTCTTCCCGCAGGTCACCGAACGCAGTCCATGCGCGAATACAGGCGTCCTGCACCGCATCCTCGGCGTCGTTAATGGACGGGGTGCGTCGCTTGGCAAACCCCAACATCCGATCCAAATGCGGCAGCACCAAGGCGTGAAAACGCGCCTCGGCGGCGTCCAGTGGATTCTCGGGGGCGGGTGAGTGGGAAATCGTCATGATGGTGCGGACCGCGCTGCGACGGAATCTATTCCCGAAACTTCTTCCTTGCACCATTCGGGAAATGGGCTGATGCTTCTGTGGTCCGCCTGTGATTCACCATCGCCCCCAGGTCACTCATGTTTCGCAAAACCCCACACACCGGCGCCGCCTCTCGAGGGCCTCGCCGCATCAATATGGCGCGCCGCCCGGCGACGTCGCGCGTCGCCCCACTGATGTGGCGCTCTGGCCTCACGATATTGTTGCTCAGCTCACTGGCCGTTGGGACGCTGCCCGCCCAGACCAAAGCCCCGTTTGAACAATGGTTCGCGCCCGCGTCGCCATTGATGCTGGCGTCAGCAAAGAAGGCGGATCGCGTGGCGTGGATGACCTATGACCGGGGCATGCGGAACGTCTATACTGCCGCCGCTCCGACATTCACGCCGGTGCGACTGACCAACTTCATGCAGGATGATGGCACCGACCTGTCGGATGTCGAACTGTCCGACGACGGGTCAATCATCGTATTCGTGCGCGGGTCGGCACCGAATCGGTTTGGGTGGGTGGCGAATCCCAACCAGGATCCCAACGGAGCCGAGCGTGCCATCTGGGCCGTGCGTGCGAGTGGAGGCGCCGCGTGGCGTGTGGCCGTGGGTTCAGCGCCCATGCTGTCGCCTGACGGAAAGTGGGTGTTGTACATGAAGAACAACGAGATCTATCGGGCGCGTGTCACGCGGGGCGCTGGCACGACTTCGATGGATACCGGGGGCATTCCGTTCATCAGAGCATGGGGGCGCAGCGCGTCACCCATGTGGTCACCCGATGGGTCGAAAATTGCGTTTGTGAGCAGCCGGGAGAATCACGCGTTTATTGCCGTGTACGACATGCCGACGCGCACAGTGAAATACATGGCGCCCAGTGTCGACTGTGATGGCACACCGACCTGGTCGCCGGACAGCAAGCGGATTGCGTTTTCGCGGCGGCCGGGCACTCCGTTCGGGCTGCAGGCGCAGGCGGGCCAAGGCGGTATTGGCAGTCCGGCTGGCGCGGTCGTGAACGCAACGGCTGCCGCGGCAGCAGCGGCGGCGGGTGTGCCCCTTTACAACGCGGGGTGTGGTGGCGGTGGAGGCGGACGCGGTGCCGGTGGCGGCGGGCGAGGTGGCGCTGGAGCCGCCAATCCGGACACGCCCGGTCGGAGCGCGCTGCGTTCGTCGCCGGGATTTTATTCGTCCGCCTTTTCGGGCGGACACAATCTGCTGCTGATGGTCGCGGACGCGACGACGGGTATGGCGAAGGAGGTGTGGCGCAACGCCCCCCGTGATACCCTGTTCACGTCGTTCAACAACATGCGCTGGGCAAATAACGAAGTCGTGTTTCCGGTCACGGTGCCACGCGACGAATGGGAGCGCTGGTATTCGTTGAGCGTTGATGGCGGCACCCCCATTCGGCTGACCACGACCAACGGCATCATCGAAGACAACACGTCCGTCGCGCTCTCCAGCGATGGCCGGACGTTCTTCTACTGCACCAACTCGGACGACATCGAGCGCCGGCACATTTATGCGGTGCCCACGACGGGCGGCACTCCCCGCCGTATTTCTATGGGCAACGGTATTGAGACCTCTCCCCAACCGATGGGTTCGGGGAAAAACCTGGCCGTCATTTATATGGACGAAAGAACGCCGGCGTCCATTGGTATTGTGCCGATTGAAGGGTCTGAACCGAAGGTGATTTTCCCGAAACTCGGCCGGGACTTTCCAACGGCCGCGCACGTGATGCCGCAAATTGTGATGACGAAGGCGGCGGACGGCCTGGACATTCACAATCAGTTGTTCCTGCCGAAAGACATGAAGGCCGGTGAGAAACGCCCGGCGTTGATTTTTGTGCACGGTGGTCCGGCACGTCAGATGTTACCGGGCTATCACTACATGCAGTTCTACCACTGGTCGTACGCGTACAATCAGTTTCTGGCCGACCAGGGCTACGTTGTGCTGTCCATCAACTATCGCGGCGGGATTGGATATGGACGCAGCTTCCGCGGTGCTCCCAACACGAACTCGTCGGGCAACTCGGAATATCAGGATGTACTGGCGGGCGCAAAGTTCCTGCAGAATCGCGCCGATGTGGACAACCAGCGCATTGGTATCTGGGGGTTGTCGTACGGCGGGCTGTTGACGGCCGAGGCGCTGGCACGCAATTCGGACATCTTCGTGGCTGGCGTCGATCTGGCTGGCGTTCATCTGTACAGCAACAACCTCGATACGGCCGCGGTCGCGTTCAAGTCATCGGCGGTTGGCGCCATTGACGGCTGGAAGTCGCCGGTGCTACTCGTGCATGGCGACGACGACCGCAATGTGGATTTCGCACAAACCGTAGGGTTGGTGCAGTTGCTGCGGGCGCGGGGGGTGTATCACGAAACCATCATCGTGCCGGATGACCTGCACGAATCGATGATCCACAAGAACTGGATTGACACGTTCAACCAGATGACCGCGTTCCTGAAGCGGTTTGTCTGGGACAAGGAGCCAGCGCCAAAGACGGCGCCCAATTGACCGTTATTCGTGTTTCCGCTTGCGGTGCTGCAGGGCCGTTACTGCCGTGAGCAACTCTGCGGCGTGCCCTCGGGCCTTCACGTTGTCGAACACGTGCGCAATTTTGCCGTGTTCGTCAACGACGAAGGTGGTGCGCAACACGCCCATATATTTGCGCCCCCAGAACGTTTTTTCGGCCCATACGCCGTACTGCTCCGCGACGGCGTGTTCGGTGTCGGCCAACAGATGGTACGGCAAGGCAAATTTTTTCCGGAACTTCCCGTGTTTCCGCACCGTATCCGGGCTGATGCCGAGGACGATCGCATGTACGTTTTCGAATTGGGGGAACGCATCGCGTAGCTCGCACGCCTCTTCCGTACACGTCGGCGTATCGTCCTTGGGGTAAAAGAACAACACGACCACATGGCCGCGCAACGACGACAATTTGAGCGGCACGTCGTCGTCGGTCTGCAGGATGAAATCGGGCGCGACGCGACCCTTCAGCGGCAACTTCGGATTGGTCGTTGCCGCCGACGCTTTTTTGGCAGCGCCGGGCATCAGTTGCCCGCCAGCGGTTCACCGCCCATTAACACGGCCATAATGGCTTTCTGCATGTGCAGCCGGTTTTCGGCCTCGTCCCACACGGCGCTTTGCGGGCCGTCAATGACGTCGGCCGTTACTTCCTCACCGCGATGCGCTGGCAGGCAGTGCAGAAAAATGGCGTCACGTCGTGCGTGTTTCATCAGCGCGGCGTTCACCTGGAAATTGGCGAACGCCAACGCGCGCGTCATCTGCTCTTCCTCCTGCCCCATTGACGCCCACACGTCAGTCGTGACCACGTGCGCGTGGCTCGCGGCCTGGGCGGCGTTGCGGGAGAGCGTCACGTCGGCGCCAAGTCTTTCGGCGAGCGCCATGAAGGACGGGTCGGGGTCGTAGCCCTGCGGACATGCGAGGCGCAGTGAGAACCCGAGGTGTGCCGCGGCCTCAATCCACGAGTTTGCCATATTGTTGCCATCACCAATCCAGGCGACCGTTTTGCCTTCGTGTGTGCCCAGATGTTGGCGGACGGTCAACAGGTCGGCCAGGACCTGACACGGGTGCGACAAGTCGGTGAGCCCGTTGATGACCGGTACTCCGGAGAATTGCGCCAGCGTCTCCGCTTCGGCGTGCGCAAAGGTGCGAATCATGATGCCATGCACGTACCGCGACAACACGCGGGCCGTGTCGGGCACGGGTTCGCCGCGGCCAATCTGCACGTCGCGCGGGGAGAGGAAATGTGCGGTGCCTCCCAACTGGGTCGCGCCCACTTCGAAGGACACACGCGTGCGCGTTGATGCCTTCATGAAAATCATCGCGAGCGCCTTGCCAGCTAATGGGCGGCGGTCGTACGCGCGCGCGCGCATACGCTCGGCCAGCACAAACAGGGCGCGTGTTTCGGCCGCACTGAAGTCGGCGATATTCAGAAAGTCGCGGTGGGGAGCGTCGGGCATGATGGCGGAGCGGAGACGAGTGGACCGAAAAGTGAACTACAGAATGTAGCGCTTGAGATCTTCGTCGTCGACGATGGCTTTGAGTCGCTCGCGAACGAGTTCACCGGTGACCGTGATTGGATCACTACCACGATCGGGAAGTTCGTACAGGAACTCCTCAAGCAAGGTGGTCATGACCGTGTGCAAACGGCGCGCGCCGATGTTTTCCATGCTGGTGTTCACCAGCGTCGCAAAGCGCGCAATTTCCGTGATGCCGTCCGGTTGAAATGTGAGGGTTGCGCCGTCCGATTGCATCAGCGCCGCGTACTGCTTGGTGAGCGCATTTTCGGGTTCGGTCATGATGCGCACAAAGTCCTGCTCGGTGAGCGGCTTGAGCTCGACGCGAATAGGAAACCGCCCTTGCAATTCCGGAATCAGATCGCTGGGTTTGGACACGTGAAATGCGCCAGCCGCGATGAACAGAATGTGGTCCGTCTTCACCATGCCGTACCGCGTTTGGACGTTGGAACCCTCGACGATTGGCAGCAGATCGCGCTGCACTCCTTCCCGCGATACATCCGGTCCGCCATGCGGTCCGCGCTCTCCTGCGATCTTGTCAATTTCATCCAGAAAAATGATGCCGAGTCGTTCGACGCGTTCGAGGGCGTCGCTCGTGACATCGTCCAGGTCGATGAGTTTGTCCAATTCTTCGTCCATGAGAATGCGACGCGCGTCCGCGACCTTCACCGAGCGCTTTTTCGTGCGCTTCGGCATCATGTCCTTGAACCAGTCGCTAAAACTCTCCATGCCTTCGGGCGCACCTTGCGGCGTCATGGAACCAGGCATGCCGGGATTCGATTGCGTGACTTCTATTTCCACCTCACGCTGATCCAACTGTCCGTCCAGCAACAGCGCCTTGAGTTTGTCGCGGGTGCGTTTGTGCCGTTCCTGCGCGGCCGCATCGGCCGGGTTGGCGACGCTCCCCAAGGCGCTGGCGTCGCCCAGCGAGGCGTTTGGCCTGGGTAGCGCGTCATCGGACATCAGCGTTAACCCGGGCACCGGTGCCGCAGGCGCTGGCATGGCACTCGCACTGGGCGTTGCCGGAATGGGAGGCAGCAGCAAATCGAGCAGACGTTCATCGACCTTTTCGCTGGCAAGGTCTTCCACTTCCGACTCGCGCTCGGTGCGCACCATATCGATCGCGCTCTCGACGAGGTCCCGAACCATCGACTCGACGTCACGCCCAACGTATCCCACTTCCGTGAATTTCGACGCTTCGACTTTCACAAAGGGTGCGGCCGCCAGTTTGGCAAGTCGGCGCGCAATTTCTGTTTTGCCGACGCCGGTCGGACCAATCAGGATGATGTTGTTTGGTGAAATTTCGTCGCGAATATTCTCGGGCGCGCGTTGCCGCCGCCACCGATTTCGGAGCGCAATGGCGACCGCTTTTTTGGCGTCGCCCTGGCCGACGATGTAGCGGTCCAGTTCCGCGACAATCTGCCGGGGCGTGAGGTCGGCCAGGCGGGCAATAGCTTGTTCGGTACGAGGGGACGGCATGCAGGCTGATGGGACGCGAGTAGCGAACCGTCAGCGGGCCGCTCAGCGCGAGCTGGCCATGGCGTTGACGGATTCAATGAGGTTGCGAGCCGTGGCGCGCACCGTGGACTCGGAATCGGTCAACATAGACTTGAGAATCGGCAAAGCCGCCGACCTGCGTGCTACGGTGAGCCCTTCGATGGCCGCAATGCGGTAACTGGCCGGTTTATCGGCCGCACCACTCTGTGAACATAGCCGAATGAGTTTCTGCACTGCATCGGCAGACGCAACTCGGCCCAGCGCGTAGAGAATTTCGACCTCAACTTCGGGGTTCTTTTCGACCGCCAGTGCGCGCAGCAAGGGTGTTGCGCTGACGGGGGCCCCCTTTTCCTGCCCGAAACCACCGATGGCGCGTCGGCGCACCTCGGGTGACGCATCCGCAATGCCGGATTGGACTAACAGGCGGGAGGACGGGCGGTCCATCTGCCCCAGCCCGCAAATGACGGCAATGCGCACGCGTTCGTCGTGATGTCTCAGCAACCGGCCCAACGCCTGTTCGGCCTCCAGCGCCTTCATTTCCCCCAACAGCAGGGCAGCATTTCGCACGACGTACCACTGGGTTGCCCCCAGGGCATCGATCAATTGGGGCACGCCTTTCCGCAGCTCAACAATCGCGTCAAAGTATACCCGACGTCGAGTCAGGCTACTGGCGTTTGGCATCAGGGCAATGAGTACCTCGGCACCGGCATCCCCTGCCCGCTTGAGCAGCGCGCGCAGCACGCCACTTTCCGAGCCAGCGTCCGGCAGCAAACTGGCGGCGAGCTGCAGAGCCGCCGGCGTTGCCGCCTTGTCAAAAGCCCCTGTCCACTGTGCCTTCCGGACGGCATCGGGCGCACCGACCTCCGCGACGTAGAGCAAACTCAGCCCAATCAGCACTTCTTCCGCTTCACCGGCCGCGGTAGCAATCGCGATGTTCGTTGCGACTTCTTCCGCGCGGGGGGCAATTTCATTGGGGGGGAGCGCGTTGTACACGGCCGCCTGAGCCGACTGCGCACTTTCCCCGTCCGCCTTATGCGTCTGCACCAGGCGCACCGACCAAAGCGCGAGCTCCCGGGCTTCGTCGAAAACGGTCGGATCATTCTCCGAGATCGGAGCCGGCTTCGCCAGCAGCACGGCGAGCTGAAGCAGCGCTTTGGGAACGGCGTCTTCGAGGACGGTAATACGCGCGATGTCATGGACGCGCATTGCCTCAACGATTGTGCGCAGCTCCCACATCATCGAATCGGTGGGAGCCCCTTCGAGCAGTAGCGTGCCGTCTTCCCGGAGCTCAAGCTCCAGTGCTTGCGAGCGGGCATAGCTGCGCACGCGCACCAACTCCGTTTTGAGCGAAGTATCCGGTGCGGTTGATTTCAGCGCCTCCAGCAGCTTCGCCAGCGACCTGGCATACGCTACCGCCTCTCCCATCTCCAACCTCCGAGTGACCTATTCCAGCTATCCAGTGTAGACGACGCACGGGCCGGTGGCGAAACACCTGAATTGCGCCAAAGTGATGAGCCGTTATCTGGCTCGACGATTACATGGAGCCCCTTATTCCGTCCCAACTGCGGTAGGGAGCCCCCCACCCGCGCATTCACGTTTCGCCAACCACCCGCAGCCGGCTAGCGTTTTAGTCGGCAGCACAGGCACAATACTTGAAGATCCCGCCCATGCCTTCGAGCGGCTTCGCCGCGTGAGTGACGGATGCTTCGCGAAGGCCAGTTATGTCTTTGGACAGATACCCCGGTAAAACGCCCATCATGCAGAAACACATTCGCGCGACGTTGACGCTGTTGGCTGTAGTGGCGGCTGTCGCTCCCTCACGCGTTGCGCACGCGCAAACGGCCACGTCTGGCGCCTTCATCACCATGGTGGGTAACGACACGATTGCGGTGGAACAATTCACGCGCGCCGGCAATGTCCTTATCGGCGACTACGTTTCGCGACCCGGGGGAACGGTCGTCAACCACTACGTCATGCACTTTGACGTGAACAACATGCCCAACCGTCTTGAACTCACGCAGCAGCGCGCCGACGGCAAGCCCATTCCCAACGGCCCAAGATCGGTCGTGCTGACGGTTGGTGAGAAGGAGGCGACCATAGTTATTCAGCGCGACAGTGCGATTACGCGAAAGTTTGCCGTTACCGCGCCGTACCCGTTACTCGGTACTTCGCTGGTCATGTTTGAAGTGGCCTTTCACCGGCTTCGCACATTCAAGGCTGACAGTACCTCGTTTGCCGGGTTGCCGCTGAACGCGCAATTATTGCCCGATCCCATTCAGGTACGCTTTTACGCAGCCGACTCAGCGCGGGTTGTCAGTGCGCAAGGGCCGCTCTACATGCGCGTCGATGCCACCGGTCGAATTCTCGGACTGAATGCCACGGCGACGTCGTCGCCAATGCGGGCGGAGCGAGTGAACGCGATTGACTTGCGGAAACTCATTGCCAGTTTCGGCGCAGCCGATGCGGCGGGACGCGGCATTCGGCCCTGAGCGGGCGCACGGCGCAACGTACGGCGCAAACAGACCGCCCGACCTGAGAGATTCAGGCCGGGCGTTTTTTGTCTGGGGCGTCGCGCTGGTTTACTTCACTGGATGATTCAGCGACCAGACATAAGCCGCGACCGAATTGACTTGCGGGTCGGTGAGGAGCGGCGGCATGCCACCGCGCGCGCGCCCACACCCTTCAGGCCGTGGCAGCGCATGACCGCCAGGACAATGAGTGAGGCTTGTACGTAACTGGCTGGGCACATGTGCGGATCGGGGTGAGGGAATGGAGGGCAGCATTACCCAATACCAACCACAGAGACACCTTTGGGTCACCGTGTGGACCATGAGTTGTCCAAATAAAACGCCTCCCCGGTCATCCCGAGGAGGCGGCATTCCAATTTTTGTTTGGGCCTACCGGAAAATGCCGAAATTGCCGAGCAGCCACCAAAGCAGCACAAAGACCAGGATGGTTGTGAAACAACCACCGCCGAGTTTCTTGGCGCCATATCCGGCAGCGACGCCACGCAAAAGTTTGCTCACAGTGTTCCTCGGTTGGCGTAGAAGGAGAGGTTGCGTGATGCTGCAAGCACTACGTAGTGAGCGGTCACGGAAGATTCAGTTAGCGGGCGTAATTCGCGTGGAACGCGTTTGACGCGGACACTCCACGCGGCGACACTTCTCCCAACTTGTTGCGCATGTGTTGCATGCCAAGGCGGATGCGGGTTTTCACCGTTCCAAGCGGTTCACCCAGACGTTCCGCGATTTCCAGGTGCGTTAACCCTGAAAAGAACGACATCTCAATCGCGGTTCGCTGCGGGCACGTCAACGAGTGCAGCGCTACGCCCACCGCGGCCGCACGTTCGTCATCCTCGAGTTTATCGCTTGCGCCGCGAATCGCATGGGCCGTTCCGATTGGTTCATCGCCCATGGAGTGCGTTGCTTCAGTCATGGCCTTTGCTCGACGCGACCGTGCGCGAAGAAAATCAAGCGCACGCGTGCGCGTAATCATGGACAGCCAGGAGAGCACCGAGCTGCGGTCGGCGCTGTAGTGCGCCGCATTTTTCCACGCCTGTGTAAATGCGTCCAACACCACTTCTTCGGCGTCCGCGCGCTCGCCCAGAATACGCAGCGCCAGCGCAAACAGTATTGGACTGAACTCATCGTACAGTCGAGCGGCCGCGCGTTCGTCGCCGCCGGCCATGTTCGCCACGAGTGTGCTGCTGTTATGAACGTTAGTAAGCATGAGAAAAGTTCCGGGTGAAAAAAAATGGCGCGAGGGAATCGGTACTCGATTCCATCGCGCCTTCCACTGGCTAGTCGTACACTAGCCCGTCAAGGGTGGCCTGTAGGCAGGCCTATGTCTTGCGCCGCGTCATGTCAGATGCCGCACAACAGATAGTTAGAAGTGTCCGCCAATCCTGTCAATACGACCGGTACTGTATTTGTGCCGTTCGTTCAAGATTGTTTGTGACAAAGGTCCCACGCCGATGTCCTTGAGCGGCCGTGACCTGCCCGTCACGCACTCAACGCGAGCATTGCGAATGTGCCGAGCCAATGTTCGCCCATGTAGTCGCCCGCGACATGAGGCAAACTCGCGAGCAAATGGGCGTCGCTTGTCGCAGTCGCACGCGACACACGTGCGTCGCCTGCTGGCCAGTGCCGAGCGAGTATCCGCCAACACCAGGCGCGACTCAGGTTCAGTCCGTCGAGATGCGCGATTTTGCCGTCGGTGCGATCGCTCACGTGCGCGGGTGCGAACAGCGTCTGCGGTCGCGAGACAGCAACGTCCGGCAAAAACGCAGCGAACCACTGGACGAACTCATGTGCGGACAGAACGCGGCTCATGCAAACTGCCTCCATCAGCGTGCCCGAAAGAAAATCGTCGCCTCCAGGCTCCCACGCGGGTGCGTTGACATCCAACGCGAACCAGCGCAGCGCCGCAGTTCGCAACTCGGTGGTCAGGGGTTCATTCGCGAATCGTTCGGCGTAGTCGAGAGCCAGCGTGATGGCGAATGCCGAGTTGCAGTGTGTGCCGACGCGAATGGAGTACGTGGCCTTTGGTAGAAACGCGATGAACCGTTCGGCGAAAACGGCGCCAAGTGGCGCGAGCGTATCTGACCATCGACGGCCTTCGGGCGATGGGTGCAGGCAGAGCTCAGCGCACAGTTGCAGCGCCCACGCCCAACCATACGGTCTTTCAAACCCAGCGCGACCGGCATGTGCCGCGTACGCCACCTCCGCCGCTACGTGCTCAGGCGTAAGCATGTCGTCAAACAGCGAGCGGATGGCATTGGCCTGCGCAATGTCCGGAAACGTGCGGTACGCGCGTGCAAGCAGCCAGTAGCCGTGTACGCAGGAATGCCAATCAAAACTGCCGTAGAAAATTGGATGCAGCGCTCTGGGGCTTTGTACGTCGGCAGCCTCAGTGAGGACGTGATCAAGCTTGTTAGGGTATTCCCTGCGAACGTGTGCCAGTGCCAGCGATGCAAAGCGGGCGGCATACCCGGCATTCATGGAATACAGCATGCTCACGGATGTCTCCTCAGGCGCGCGAAAACGCGAACAGGTACATCAGCGTGATATTGGCCGCGAGCAAGAGCACTCCGGTTGGAATCTGTACCTTGATGACCGCGTATTTGTCCTTGAGCTCCAACAACGCCGCTGGAACAATGTTGAAGTTGGCGGCCATGGGTGTCATGAGCGTGCCGCAGAAGCCCGACAACATGCCAATGGCGCTCACGATCACAACATCCCCCCCGAACTGCTGAACGACCAATGGCAGGCCGATGCCGGCCGTCATGACCGGAAATGCTGCAAAGGCATTCCCCATGATGATCGTGAACATCGCCATGCCAACGGCGTATGCGGCAACGGCTGCCAATGGCGTGCCAAGCGGCAAATAATCGGCCGCCAGTTTCGCGATGACTTGCCCTACTCCAGCGGCGGCGAACACAGCGCCCAGCGCCGCCAGCGACTGGGGAAGCACCGCTGCCCACCCGACGGAATCCATGAGCCGCCGCGCTTCCTGCAGCGGAGCCATCGCGGGCGGACGCAGCATGAACATTCCAACAGCCAACGCAATCACGGTTGAAAGACCGAGCGAAATGACCGTGATCTGTTTGGTCTCAATAAGCGGCGCGCCATTGATCATCGCGGTCTTGAGGAAGGTGCTGGCGAGGAAGGTGCCGATTGGCACGATTAACACAGGGATGAAGAGTCGTCCACCCCAGCGCCGAGCACTCGCCATGCGTTCCTCTCGCGTGGTGGTTGCGGTGACGCCCCGCCCCAACTTCCCGATGCTTGCCACCAGCACCATCACAATGACCAGCGAGCCGCTGACAAAGTCGGGCAGATACGATCCAACCAGAAAGGTCGTCGCATAAATGCCCCAGAATGCTGCATTGACAAACCGGCGCGGGTTCTGGTCGTCGCGAACGTTGATGATCGCAACGGCCGTCAACAACAGTCCCATGAGGACGTAAATAAGCTCGAGTGTAATCACGGCTGCACCGCGGCGTTGTCCGGCGCATTCGGGCGATTCGCAACTGCTTCGCGCTTGAGTCGTTTGTCCAGCAACATCAGCCGCACGCCGTGCACGAGAAAGGCGCAGATCGCCGTGGGAATTGCCCACCGTGCCAGCTCGGCAGGTTCGACGGTCAGGCCATTCTGTTCGAGGAAGCCCTTAATCAGCAGGATCGATCCAATGGCGATGAAGATATCCTCCCCAAAAAACACGCCGATGTTGTCAACGGCCGCCGCATTGGCTCGAATGACCGCCCGCGTGTCGTCGGTAATCGGGCCATTGGCATGTTCCGCCGCGCCTTCAGCCATGGGCGCGACAAGCGGCCGCACCATTTGCGCGTGACCGCCAAGCGAGATCAACCCCATGGCCGCCGTTGCTTGCCTGATGGCGAGATACGCCAACAGGACGCGCCCCGCGGTGGCGGCCTGAATTTTTCCGATGGTTTCGTGCGCACGCTCCTTGAGTCCAGCGCGCTCGAGCATCCCAATGACCGGTAGCACGAGCCAGACAATGGCGACGTAGCGACTCTCGATAAATGCTTTCCCGAAGAGACTCACTACCTCGACCGGACCGCGGCCACTGACCAACCCCGTCGCAATGCCGGCCACGGTGACCACCAGCAGCGGATTGAGGCGCAGCGCGAACCCCACGACCACAATCAGAATTCCAATCAGCGTCAGCATGCCGGTGGGTTAGAGGATCGCCCAATGTGCAGCGAGGTGAACTGGTCGGTCAATGAAGGAGTGGAGGAACACGTCCTTTTCAGAGAGTGATGACTTTGCGCGGCCACTCGCACCCGTTACCAATTGGCATGCCCGATTTTTCCTTTCGCAGCTCGCATCAGTCCGGCGCCGCCCGGCTGGGCTGGTTTGAAACGCCACATGGTCCCGTCGAAACGCCCACGTTCATGCCCGTTGGCACGCACGGCGCGGTGCGCACGCTCACCATGCCCGAAGTGCGTGAGGCGGGAGCAGGAATGGTGCTCGCCAACGCGTACCACCTGTACTTGCGGCCAGGCGACCTGATGGTACGAGCGCTGGGCGGCTTGCATGCGTTCACTCGCTGGAACGGTCCCATGCTCACCGATTCCGGTGGATTCCAGGTGTTCTCGCTGGCCAAAATTCGCACCGTGTCAGAAGACGGCGTGGAATTCCGAAGTCACATTGACGGGTCGCTGCACCAGTACACGCCCGAAAGTGTCATGCGCGTCGAGCGCAATCTGGGCGCCGATGTCATGATGCAGTTGGATGAGTTGATCGCGGCCGGCGCCGACATCGCGACGTCGCGCAGCGCCATGGAACGGAGCCTCCGATGGCTCGATCGATGCCGGGTCGAGTTTGATCGCATATCGCGCGATGGTCGCGGTGTCGCGCCGCACATTGCCCTTCCAGAAGGGCTTCCGGCGCTCGCGACGGACAATCGTGCCATCGATGAATTGGCGCCCCGTCAGACACTGTTCCCCATTGTCCAAGGCGGCACGCACGCCGCGCTCCGGCGCGCCTCAGCGCGAGGCATTCTCTCGGCGGGCGAATGGCACGGAATCGCGATTGGTGGACTGTCCGTCGGTGAGGCAAAAACAGCCATGCACGCGACCCTCGAAGTGTGCGAACCTGAATTGCCGCGCGACAAACCGCGGTATCTGATGGGTGTTGGGTTTCCAGATGATCTTGTGGAAGGGGTGCGTCGCGGCATTGATATGTACGATTGCATCGCCCCGACGCGACTTGGCCATGACGGCACCGCGTTCACACCCGATGGCAAATTGCAAATTCTGAAGAGTTCACTGCGCATGGACCGGCGTCCACTGGTGCAGGGCTGCGATTGCGCGTGCTGCACGCAATACGACCGCGCTTACCTGCGCCATATGTTTTCGTGTGGCGAGGCGCTGGGACCTCGATTGCTTGGTCTGCATAACCTGACCTTTTTATGCACCATCATGCGCGATGCACGTTCGGCACTCCGCGCCGGGACCTTCGAGGCGTGGAGTGCCGAATGGTTGCTGCGGTACCGCGAAGGCAACCGGAAGGCCGCTCCTTCAGACTAGCGGCCTTCGCGTAGCCGCTACGGAACGACGACGGCGGCCTTGCTCCCGGGATTTTTCACATGCACGTCAAACCAGGCAAACCAGCGCGCCCACAGGTCGAGGTCGCTGGCGTAGGTCGCTACGCTGTGATCTTCATAGGGATACATGTACAACGCGGCGGGTTTGCCCAGTCCCTGAAGGGCCGCCATCATGCGCGTTGAGCTGAGGGGTGCGGTGCCCTGATTCTGATCTTCGATGGCGTGGTACATCAACAGCGCGCCTGCGATCTTGTCGGCCCGCAGAAACGGTGACATATCGAGGTAGGTGTTCTGCGCTTCGAAGAAATTGCGACGCTCGCTCTGGAAGCCGAATGGGGTCAGCGTGCGGTTGTACATGCCGTCGCCCGCGATGCCGGCCTTGAAGTACGGAACCAGCGTCATCGCGTTCACGGTGCTGAAGGCGCCGTAGCTGTGTCCGCCAATGCCCATGCGATCGCGATCGACATACCCTTGATCAACCACCGCATCGAGCACGGCGTCCAGATTTTCCTTGAGATCGCGCGTGTAGTTGTCGTTCATCCGGCCCGAGTCGCCAAAAATTGGAATGTCGGGTTCGATGTAGGCATACCCTTGTGATACCCACAGCTTCGTGGCGGACGCGGGGCGCAGTGAAGGCACTTCGGGGAATTTGTTGATATTGGTGCCGTACTTCGAGCGATCGTACGCGGTTTCGGTGGCGTACTCACGCGGATAGAACCAGATGATGCCAGGCAGCCGCGTGCCAGGTTTCCAGTCGCGAGGCAACGTGACTTCGGTCCAGAACTTGTACCCATCACGCGGACGGGTGACCTGAAAGCGCCTCGTTTGCGCGCCGCTCACTTCTGGCCCCACATCCACGTTGCTCGTGATCTTTTTCGTTTCGCCGGTCGCGACATCTTTAATCCACGCGTCGGCAATCACCTTCGTTGATTCGTTCGTATAAATGAACCTGGAGAAGTCGTCGTCGAGCGGCGCGACGAATTCCATATACGCGTCGCCCGGTGAATCGAGCAGCCGGGTGCGCTGCCCCGTTTCGAAGTTGAGCTTCTCGGCCCAGGGGCGCGGTCCGACAGTGGCCCAACGCGCACCCGGTGCGCGAGATCCTGTGACCAACACGGATTTCCCATCGGTGCTCACGACGACGCGTTGTTCACCGTTTGCGCCGGGTTTTGTCGCAACGGCACCACCAGTCACCGTAGTATCTGCGGCGCCCGCAGCACCGCCCCCCCCCCACCACCACCACCTCGTCCTCCAAATCCACCGCCACCACCGCCGGCCAACGTGACGCCGCGGCCAAGGTTGTAGCGTTTTGTCGGGTCATCGACGCGGACCGCGATGACCGCGCCGCTATCGGTTACGAACAGCGTTTTGCTGTCGGCGCTGAACGTAATGCCGTTGAACTGCGGACCGCCTTCGTACAGGACCTTGGTGTCGGTGGGCCCGAATGGGGGTAGCCAGTTCACATATCGAACACCAGTCGCGACCCGTAGCGGTGTCGCACCGCCGCGACCACCAGGCTGGGCCGCGCCGCCGCGGCCACCACCATCGCCAGCCCCTGCCGCATTTCCCGCGTTGTTGCCAGCGGGAACGGCGGCGTACACGGATTGCAGGTACACGAGGCCCGGGCCAACAGGATTCCACTGCCAACTGCGCCGCGCGGTATCGGCGCCTGCAGCGGGACCACCACGACCGGCGGCCGGTGCGTCATCCGCCCCGTCGCCGCCGCGACCGCCTTCGCGCAACGGCGTCGTGGCCAGGGTCGAGATGACCTTGCCGGTTACATCCCACAATTCCTGCAGGGAACCAAAACTCGACATCGGCACCAGATACGAGAACGGCTCCGTCATTTGTGTGACGCGGTAGTACTGGCCGTCGGGCGACGCATCAACCGCGCGAATCATTTTCGGTGTGCCGATTTTCTTCGCGGTCTTCGCCTTGACGTCAATGAGTGCAAGCTGTCCGGTGGTGTAGTACTTGAGCTGGTTTTTCTGATGCGGGGTTTCCAGCAGGCTGAAGTGCACGGGTTGCGGAATGGCGCGCGAATTCGTGAGGCGCACTTGCGGGCCATCGTCCACACCATTCACGCCATTCACCGGCGGAGCGCCGCGTCCATCTGGAACGAGCACCGCGACGATGCGTTTGCCGTCGCCGGTCCAGTCCAGATTCATTGTGAGTGTCGCCAGCAGCGGTGATTTCGAAATCTGCACCGACTTGCCGGTTGCCACGTCGGCAACGTACGCGTACGACGCGTCGTCAACGTTGGCGATGTACGCGATTTGTTTTCCGTTGGGCGACCAGGTCTGAGCGGAGATTGACGCACCCTTTGGCGTTTCAACGACGCGCGTGTTGCCCGTGCGCGGATTTACCAGCGTGATCCCCTTGCGCGTGCTGGTGGTTAATGAACGTGCGCGATTGGCTTTGGTGTCCACCTGCAGACCACCCAACCAGATGTGCGGTTTGCCGTACGCCATGATGTCACCACGATCGTCGCCAGTGGTGCGCATGAACCAACTGCGGTCCGCATTCGGTGACGTGAAGGAGATGTCCACACGGGGCGTCATGATCATCCGTTCTACGTTGGCGGGCGGCTTGACGAACTTTTCGGTCTTGAGGATTTCCTGCGGATTCCACCCATCGGACGCCGCATTCTGTGCGGCAAGCGGAGCGGCCAGTAACGCGCCGAACAGCAGAGTGAGAGTGGTCCAGCGCGTGGAGCGATGGACGTTGGCACGGACAGCGGTCATGCAGGGCTCCAGAGGGCTCGTGGCCTTGAAGAGGGGGCGAACCGGGGGGGGACCATCTGGCAGGTCGACCAGCGCACATGGAATACGGGCGCCTTGGCCTTCTCGCTGCCCGGGTTGTCCACGTTTGCTACCTCGGTACGCGCGTCGACACCACTGGATGGTCTGCCGCCGTCTGCCACGGCAAACTCGGCCACCAGCGCCGGTTCTCGTAGGGAAGGGTCGGTTCAACACCTTCGCCAGGTTGCGGGGTCAGCAACGAGACGCGCGCGGAATCTGCTGCGACCACCGTGCGCTCGACCGGCTCCGTCCAGGTATGGTACGCCAGCGTGAACAAACCCCAGTGCACGGGCATCATGTGTCGACCCAATACGCGCGTGTGCGCGTTGACGGCTTGTTCCGGACCAATGTGCCAGTCGGGCCACGTGCGGTGGTACTGGCCCGCTTCAATCAACGTGACGTCAAACGGTCCCAAACGTCGGCCGATCTCGTTGATACCGGAAAAGAGTCCGGTATCCCCCGAGTAGTAGACGCGATGTTGCACGCCGGTCACCACATACCCTGCCCACAGGGTCGCGTCGTTGTCGAAAAAACCAGTGCGTCCGGACGCGTGACGCGCTGGGGTCGCGGTGACCGTCACGGCGCCAATGGTTCTGTTCTCCCACCAATCGAGTTCAACAATGCGCGCCAGTGGCACGCCCCAGTATTCCAGATGCGCCCCGACACCGAGCGGCACGACAAACACTGCATTCGTTTTCGTCAGCGCGACCACGGTCGCGTAGTCAAGATGATCGTAGTGGTCGTGCGAAATAACGACCGCGTCAATTGGTGGGAGATCAGCCATCGCGATTAACGGTTCGTAGAAGCGCTGTGGCCCAATCCAACTGTAGGGCGATGGACGATGGCTCCACACCGGATCGGTGAGCACGCGCGCGCCGTCGATTTCAATCAGCGAGGTCGAGTGCCCAAGCCACGTCACGCGCAACCCGCTTGCCGGCATCGTATCAAAATGATGGGCGGGAACTCGCGTGACGGGTACCGGCGCGTGCGGTGCTGCGTCGGGGCTGACCTCGCGCAACGCAACGAGCGCCCCGATCAAATCGTTTTGCAGGGGTTCGGGATTCACAAATTTTCCGTCCCGCCACTGCGGCGACTGCTCCATTCGTGCTCGGCGTACGCCAGTTGCCCGGTGGCCAAGTGCGCGCCAACCGGTTGCAATAATTCCGACACCTACCACCAGCAGGACGAGCACTCCTCGTCCCACCCAGCGGCCCCAAGCGCGACGCCGAGCCATGCAGGACTCCGGGTAGTTGGGCGCGGCTATTCCCACCCCAGTTGGCCGCAGGTACAATGTACTGGGGGGTATCGCCGATTGGGCGACCCATTCAGGGTAGGGCGCCCTCAAGGGCGACCCATTCCCCGCTCACGCCCAGTCACCACACACTATGCCGCGTTTTGTTTGGCCTTCTGGATACAGTCGTTCGCCCGGCCGCGTGTTCTCCGTGGGCGTTTCCACAATGGCATCGCTGCTAACGGTCGCGCTGTCAACAGCCACGGTCGCGTTCGCGCAAATACCGGCCGGCGAGTTTGCGGCGCGGCGCGACTCGTTGGCGGCGCGCATCGACAGCGGGGTCGTGGTTGCGTTTGGCGGACGTGCGCTGGTGCACGACTTCAGCACGTTTTACCAACTCCCGGCGTTTCGGTATCTGACCAACTTCGAGGAGCCGGACGCTGCGCTCGTCATCGTAGTGCGCAACCGGAAGGCGCAGAGTACGCTTTACGTGACCCCGTTGGATGGACGCACCGCCTTCTACTACGGCAAGCGCGTTGATTCGACGACGAGTGAAAAACTATTTGGAATGAAGGGCCGCTCGTTTGCGGCGCTCTCGGGCGTGCTCGACTCGCTGGCGGGAACGGGGTTACCGTTTTTCGACGTGCCGGACGTGGAAACCATGGATTTTTCCAAGGCCGACTCGCTCACGCGCGGACAGGAAGCGATGAAGAACATTCGCCGCAAATTTCCAACGCTCGCGGTCAGGAATGCGATGCCGCACATTCTGCAGCTTCGCGGCCGAAAGAGCGCCGCCGAGATGGCGCTGATCAAGAAGGCGGCCGAGATCAGCTCGGAAGGGCACCGTTCGGCGATGTTGACCGCCAATCCGATGCATGAATACGAATTGCGCGCATCGCTGGGGTACGCCGCGGACATCACGCGCACCATTCCGGTCAGTGGCACGTTCACGACAGAACAGAAGCAAATCTATCAGTTGGTGCGCGATGCACAGGCCGTGGCTGAGCGGAATTCCAAAGCCGGCATGCGCATCAAGGGCGCGATCGATTCGTCGGTTTTCGTTCGCGCCCGAGGGCTGGCGGCGCTTGGGCTGGTGGAAAGCGAAGACGCGACGTTCGACCCGCCCTGGACCGTGAACTGTGCGCAGCAGCCATCGGCATGCCGGCAGTCGAACCTCTGGATGATTCACGGCATTACACACGGCATTGGCCTTGCGGTGCACGACCCGATTCAAGGCAATGCCGCCACTGGAACGTTCGCGATGGGTGATGCGTTCACGATTGAGCCGGGTATCTATATCAGCACGCGCGCGCTCGACGTGCTGCCCGACACGCCGAAGAACCGCGCGTTCATCGCGAAGGTTCGCGCCACGGTGCTCAGGTATCAGAACACCGGTGTGCGTATCGAAGACGACTATATCATCACGGACACGGGCTTGGAGCGTATCAGCCTCGTGCCACGTGAAATTTCGGAGATCGAAGCGCTGATGAAGCAACGCCGAGTGATCACTCCGTGAACCGACGGACCTTTTTGAGGCAGTTGGGGGTTGCGGCCGGGAGTGCGGCCGCAGCGTCGACCCTTGCGCCCTCGTGGTTACAGGCAGCGCCGACCGTGCCGCGTTTAGCGGCGCCGTTTGGCATGCGCGGCTCAGAATTTGTGTTTGCGCGGCTGCGCTATGGCTCGGGCGACTGGGACTACAATCCCAAAGTGTGCGCCAATGTGCTCGATTCGGTGGTGCGGTACACGCAAATTCCCGTCCGGCAAAATGAAGTCGTGATCACAGCCGACTCGCCCGAACTGCTGGCGTTTCCCTTTCTGTTCATGACCGGACACAAACTGGTGCGCTTCAATGAAAAGGAGCGCCAGGGTTTGGTCAATTACGTGCAGAACGGCGGCTTGCTGTTTTCGGACGACTGCAACCATGACGTAAACGGGTTATACGCGAAGTCATTTGAAGCCGAAATGCGGCGTGCGTTTCCGGGGCCGGATACACTGGCGAAGCTTCGGAAGCATCACCCGCTGTATAACGCGTTCTTCAAGTTCCCGGATGGCCCACCGCAGACGACGCACGAACTGAACGGCTGGGGCGACAATCTCGTGCACGACTATACCCGCGGCGTTGAGTATCGAGGCCGGCTGGGCGTGTTGTACACCAACCAGGACTACGGCTGTGAGTGGGATTATGATTGGAAAAACAAGCGCTTTCGCCGATCGGACAACACGCGTTTTGCCGTAAATATTGTGGTTTACGCGATGACGTAACGCGGATTGCCCGGCAATATCAAATATTCAAACCCAGCCATTTTTTGTCCCGTCGCACTTCGCCGTTTCCGCAGTTCCTCCGAATGTCTCCGCAATTCATCCTTCACACGCAATTGCAGTGGCCGTTGCCATTACAGTTGTCGTTCCGACACGACACGAGTCTACCAAAAATGCGGTGAGCCCGTTTCCGGACTCACCGCATTTGCACTATCGGCAGCCGAGCTTACCGCTCGTTCAACCAGCTGTCCTCGACCACGCGAATGAGCTGCGGCGCGAGATCGACGCCACCAATGCTGATGGTCGCGCGATAGGTCCCGATTGGTGCAATGCGCCCGCCTCCCGCACACCCACCACCACCGCCGCCGCCGCCGCCGCGCCCACCCCCGGGTCCACCGGCTCCAGCGGCCGCTGCCGGTGCTGGCGTGCTGCACAAATCCCAGAGCCAACGATTGACACCCTCAGTAATTGGCACGGACTGCGTGCGGAACTCACGGCCCGTGTTCAATTCCGTGATTGTGACCTTCGCTTCGCTACCGGCAATTTTCGAGTAGAACGACACAGCCGTTCCGCGCGGGGCGCTTTGCCCTGCCCACCACTTGTCGCCCGGCACCGCTGTCGACAACCGACGGTCGTTCTTCCAGATCACCGCATCGCGAACAGGCATGGAGCCGTTGTTGCGTGCCAGCATTTCCGGCGTCATGGCCTGCAAGGCGGAGATGTCATCCAGGATCCACACACTGCGTGAATGGGTGGCCAGAACGAGATCGTTCTCGCGTGGATGCACCAGCACTTCATCCACGCGACCGGTGGGAAGATTCGGCATGAACTTGTGCCAGGCTTTTCCGTCGTCGAGCGACACGTAAAAGCCAAGCTCCGTTGGCGCATACAGCAGATTGCGATTGGTCGGATCCTGACGAATGGCATTCACGTTGCCACGCACGGGAAGATCGCCTGTGACCGACGTCCACGTCTTGCCGTAGTCGGTGGTCTTGAACACATACGGCTTGAGGTCGTTGTTGCGATGCCCATCCAGGGCGGCATACGCCGTGCCCGCGTCGTACCAGGACGCTTCAAGACCCGAGACGTAGTACTCATGATTTACGCCAGGGATATTCTTGCCCACCTCTTCCCAGCTGTAACCCGCATCTCGGCTTACCTGAATGTTTCCGTCGTCGGTACCCGCCCACATGATGCCAGGCACCACGGGTGATTCTGCGAGTTCCGTAACCGTGCCATATTCGTTGGCGACGTAGCCATCGTTCTTTGACAGAATACACGGAACGCCCACGGCGCCACCGCCACGACCGCCGCCGCAGCTTGGCGCGGAATACGGAACACCCATGATGGAACGCGCTGGCAGGTTCAAGCCTTTGCCAAGTTCCTTGCTGGTCGTCCACGTGTTGCCGCGATCGCGCGACGTGTGCACCGAGCGACCGCCAATGTGGAGGATGCTCGGATTGTGTGGCGACATGCGCATGGGATTATTCCAGTTGAACTGAATGACCGCCCCTGGAATGGGATTCAGAATGTTGCCGCGCCCGCCGCCGGCTGGTGGCGCCGCAACCGGTGCGGATTCCGCGCTCGGATCGACCACTGCTGCGGTACCGGCAGCGGCTCCCGCTGCTCCCCCGCGACCACCACCACCGCCACCACCGCCACCACCGCCACCGGCACCGCCACGACCGCCACCTGCGTTGGGTTTGATGTTGCGCACCTCACCCAGGTTGTAGTCATACCGGTTCAGACCAGCGTTCTGTGATTCCGTGTAGAAAATGTTGAAGTCGGTGGGATCGATGAGCGCCTGAAAACCATCCCCGCCACCAACGCTTTGCCACATCCACTGACGAATGCCACCGCCGGTTCTGACGGAACTCGGTCCGCACCACGATCCGTTGTCCTGCAACCCGGTGCACACGTAGTACGGACGGCGCATATCAACGGCCACACCGTACGCGAGGCCCATGGCCCACATGCGAACGGCTTCCCACTTTTCGCCGCCGTCGTACGACACATCCACACCACCGTCATTACCGTAGATGACGTGGTTGCTGTTGTTCGGGTCGACCCAAATGGAGTGGTTGTCCACGTGCCCCATGTTGCCCAGGCCTTCCCACGTCTTGCCGCCGTCGACCGACTTCATGGGTCCCACACCGCCGACATACACGACGTCGGGATTGTTGGGGTCAACTTCAATTTGGCTGAAATACATGGGCCGCTGATTTTCGTTCGACATGAACGTCCATGACTTGCCTTTGTCCGTGGAGCGCCACACACCGTTGCTCTGCGGATTGGGTGGTGGTGCATTGCCACGTCCGCCCGCAGCTCCACCGCCGGCACCACGCCCTCCTGCGACCACGTTTGCTCCGCCTGCACGGCCACCGCGTCCCGCCGTTATGTCAACTGATGCTGGCGGGGCGGGCTTTTCCTTGTCCTGCGCCACTTCGATTTGCGCGTAGATGACGTTGGGCTGCGTCGCACAAATGTCGAGGGCAATGCGCCCCATCGTTCCACGGGGCAGTCCATTGCCCGACAGGCGTTTCCACGTGCGGCCGCCATCGGTGCTGTTGTACATACCGCTGCCGGGGCCACCACCGCTAAAGCCCCATGCCGTACGCTGCCGCTGATACATCGCCGCCCACAAGTTCTGCGGATTGCCGGGGTCAATGATGATGTCCGTCGCACTGGTGTACTCGTCGACGTATAACGTCTTGCGCCAGGTCGTTCCCCCGTCGGTGCTCATGAACACACCACGCTCGGGGTTCGAGCCGTACAAATCTCCGCCCACCGCGACCCACACGGTATTGGGATCGCGCGGATGCACCACAACGCGACCCAACGTCTGTGCGTCTTTGAACCCCACGTTCCTGAACGTTTTGCCGGCGTCCGTGCTCTTGTACAATCCGTCGCCGTACGTCGTGGTCTGGCGGTTGTTCGCCTCGCCCGTTGCGACATAGATGATGTTTGCGTCGGACGGCGCCAACGTGATGTCGGCGATGGACGCGCTGCCGTAGCTGTCAAAGATGGGCTCGAACGTCGTGCCGTTGTTGACGGTTTTCGCGATACCACCCACTGCAAAACCGACGTACCAGGTACTCGTCCGTTTTTCATCAACCGCGATGTCGTCGACACGGCCCCCCTGCCCAACAGGTCCGATTGATCGCCAGCGAAATCCGCGCAGTGAGGGATTGGTGGGTGGGTTGAGCAGCGACGGAGATGTCGCCGCCGCAACCGGTTGTGCAAGGAGGGCATCGGGAGCGGTAGCCGCCAGAAACGACCCGATGAGCGCCAGCCGGCGGTACGAGATCGCAGAGTGCATGGAGTGTCCTTCAGTCAATCGTGAACGGAGCGCCTGACGCGGGAGGGGACGGGACGCGCGACCAATATTGGGTGGCGGACGCACATCGACCAGAGGGAATCTCTTGTTTCGTGCGAGTTTGCACCGTAGCGTCTCCGCATGCGCCCTCTCTCCCTCGTATTGCCCGCGTCCGTCGCGTGCGCCGCTTGCCTGGCGCCCATCGCCGCAGCGCAGCCGGCCTCGCAGCCTGCCGCGCAGACTCCTTCGCGTGATGCCACAAACACGTTGCCCATGGCCCCCTCGCGAACCATTCGGTTCACGACCGACCAGGGCACCTGGATGTCCGTCGATGTTTCCCCCGACGCGTCGACCCTTGTGTTCGACCTGCTGGGAGACCTCTACACGCTCCCCCTCGCAGGCGGCAAAGCCACACGTATTGTCGGCGGGAACTCCATCGACGCGCAACCACGATTTTCCCCCGACGGCCAATCGCTCGTGTTCACCTCCGACCGAAGCGGTGTTGACGCCACCTGGATTGCCGACGCTGCTGGCCGACGCCTTCGGCTCATCATGCCCGGCGGACACTACCCGGACTGGAGCCCCGACGGGCAGCAGATTATTTCCGGAAATCGCCTGGTGGATGTGCGCGGCGGTGCCGGAGTGCTGCTGCCAGGATTTGGCACCGCGCCGAGTTTCACCGCCGATGGTCGCTTCGTGTGGTTTCAAACCGGCGCACAAGCGGGCCGATTCGATCGCCAGCGAGGGACCGTTTCCTACCGCACGAATCTCCCCGGCGGCGTGTTGCGACCCATCGTCAGCGCCGACGGAAAAAACCTCGCGTACTTCACCCGATTTGAAGGCCAATCAGCGCTCGTCGTTCGTGACCTCGCAACCGGACGCGATCGCTGGATTACAATGGGCACACAACAGGAAGCCGGCGTCGCCCTTGCCGCACCTGGGAGTGGCCGGGGAGGGGCACCGCCGGCCGCCACTGGTGTTGGTCCCTTGCCCTCCTCTGCGTGGCTCCCCGACGGCAGCGCGATCATCACCTCGTTCGACGGCAAGTTGTGGAAGATTGACGTAGCCACTGGCCGTCGCACGGCCATCCCCTTTACGGTCGACGTCGAACAATCGCTTGGCACGCTCGTCAAGGCGAATTCGGAAATTGGTGATTCCGTTCGCGCGCGTGAAATTCGCGAACCAAGTTTGTCACCCGACGGCCAACGAGTCGCATTCACCGCACTGGGCAAAGTGTGGCTGATGGATTTCGCCACTGGCCGCTCGCGCCGACTGACCACCGGCGGCGCGGAAACGGAATCATCGCCAGTCTGGACGTCGAACGGGCGGTCTATTGCGTTCGCCACATGGATGGACGGCGACGGTGGTGACATTTTTCTGATGGAAGCCACGGGCGGCGTCGCGCGCAATCTCACGCGCGCGCCCGCCATGTATACGCGCCTCAACTACACGCCCGACGGTTCGCGCCTCGTGTTTGCACGGGCTCCACGCCGCGCACGATCACTCGCAGTCGACGATGGCGCCGTACAACTCCGCACGCCCGCCGGCGCGGGTTCCGAGTTGGGCTTCGAATTGCGGTGGATGCCCGCCGCCGGTGGCGCGCAACAATACATCACGATGATGGCCGACGTCGGTTTGCTTCCTCGCGGCGGATACCCGCACTTCACGACGGACACGAGCCGGGTGTTTTTCCATGAAGACGGCGGCCTGGTGTCGGTGCAGTGGGATGGCTCGGATCGCAAAGTGGTATTGGCCGCCGCTGCGCCACAAACGGTGTTGGCGCCCGACGGCCGACGCGTGTTGAGCCAGGCGGGTCGACGCAAACACGTGTACCTGTTCGAGCTGCCACAGGTGGCCGATTCGCTCACCATCGATCCATCGATTGCCGCGCCATTCGTTCCCGTGCGGCGCCTGACGCGAGCGGGCGGTGAGTTCCCGGCGTGGTCACGCGACGGCAGCAAAGCCGTCTGGGTAAGCGGCACTTCGCTGTTCGTGTACGACATGGCGCAAGGCGACAAGGCCACCGCCGACTCCCTCGCCGCAACGGGTGGCCGAGCAACGCCGCCGCCAGCGGATACAACGCGTCGCCCTGGTGCGGCTCCCGCCGACTCGGTCACACGTTGGGCCCCCGCGTACGACGCAGCGCGGTACGATGTGAAAATCACAGTGACGGCAGATAAACCGACGGGAGTGGTCGTACTGCGAGGCGCGCGCGTGATCACGATGAAGGACAAAGAAGTCATTGAGAACGGCGACATTGTTATCACGGGCAATCGTATCACCGCCGTTGGCGCCCGAGGTACGGTTTCCATTCCCCGCGGCGCCCGATCCATTGACGTGCGTGGCAAAACCATTGTGCCCGGATATGTCGACGTCCATGCACAATTGGGGGCACCCGCGGGAGTACATCGCACGCTTCTGCCACAATATCTCGCCAACCTCGCGTTCGGTGTCACCACCACGCGTGATCCCGAATCACAAGCCACCGATATCTTCACCTACGCCGATCGCGCCGCAGCCTCTGATGCACTTGGCCCGCGTATTTTCGCCACGGGCCCTGTTGCCGTCGATTCTGGATTGACGGTTCGGACCATGGCCGAGGGGCGCACATTTCTGACGCCCTACGCGGCAAACTTCCGTCCGGGAACGATTCGCGGTGATCTCACCGCCACACGCGCCGATCGGCAACGCTTTCTCATGGTCGGGAAGGAACTGGGTCTCACCGCCGTCGCAACCGGCCCCCCCGACTTCAAGCGCAGCCTGAGCGCCATTGTCGATGGCTTCGCCGATCATCAATCCGCGTATGAAGTATTCCCAATGTACGACGACGTCGCCCGCCTCATCGCCCAATCGGGTGTCACGTACACGCCCATGTTGCTGGGTCGCATTGGAAACCGGAATGGGATCGAACACATTCTGGCCACGGAAAGCCCACACGCCGACGCCAGGCTCCGCCGGTTCTCCTATCACAAAGATCTCGATCGCCTCACGCGTCCTCGCGGCACCTGGATTGTGCCCGACGAATATCCGTTCGAAGAAGTCGCCGCTGGTGCCGCGCGTATTGTGGCGGCCGGCGGAAAGGTCGCCATAGGAACCAACGGACGCGTGCACGGTCTTGGCTTCCACTGGGAAATGTGGCTGCTGGCGAAAGGCGGCCTGTCGAACCACGATATTCTGCGAGCCGCCACCACATTCGGCGCCGACGCCATTGGCCTCGGCACGCAGCTTGGCAGCATTGAAGTGGGCAAGTTGGCCGACCTGCAGGTGCTCGACCTGAATCCGCTCACGAACATTCGCCACACCGAATCGGTTGCGCGCGTGATGAAGAACGGGCGCCTGTATGACGCCAATACACTCGATCAGCTCACACCAACGGTGACCAAACGCGGACCGTTGTGGTGGGCGCAGTTTGAAACAGAAGGAGGAGACCGCTAATGCCTGCGACAGCTTCGGCGGTGGTCCGACGCCATTCGAAATTCGCGAACAACCCTCTCGCATCACGTATGCCACGCCCCCCACGCACGCCACACGCGCCACTCATGCGCACTCGTCACCTCGTAGCCGCATGTGTCGTGTTGGGTTTCGGCGCGCCCGCAATGATTGCGCAAACCGCCCCGCGCCAATACACCGTGGTGAACGGATCGGCGCCACGCGATCCCACCAATACGTTGCCATTGAAGACGACACGGGTCGCACGCTTCACGACGGATGAAGGCAGCTGGATGTCAATCTCGTTGTCGCCCGATGGGCGCACTATTCTTTTCGATCTGCTGGGCGACTTTTACACCGTACCCATCACCGGCGGCAAGGCCACTCGCGTCATGGGTGGCAATCAACTGGATGTGCAACCCACCTATTCGCCGGACGGGCGTCGCATTGCGTTTGTGTCCGATCGGTCTGGCAGCGACCAATTGTGGGTGGCCAACGCAGACGGTTCCAATCCAACACGCCTTTCCAGCATTCCGTCGGGCACGTTGCCCTATCCGGTATGGACGCCCGATGGTGAATACATTCTCGCCGGACAACGACTGTATCATCTCGCAGGCGGCGACGGAGTGACGGTGCCATTTCCTGCGGGCGTCACGGTGTTCTCTCCCGATGGGCAACGCACGTACACGTCCAATCGCACGGGCCTGATTACACAGTTCGATCGAAAGACCGGAGACAGTCATGTTATTGTCAGCGCCCCCGGCGGCGCCATGCAGGTCACAATCAGTCCCGACGGCCGGCAGCTCGCATATTTCACGCGTCACGACATGAGCACTTCGCTCATGCTCCGTAACCTCGAAACCGGCGACGAACGGCTGCTGCGCCACGACATGCAGCACGATGCCGGGCAACGCGGCGCGGGCTTCGGCGTGATGCCCAATCCTGCCTGGCTCAAGGACGGTTCTGCCATTCTGACCAGTTATGGCGGGAAGATCTGGAAAGTGGACGTTGCAACGGGCAAGGCCACAATGATCCCGTTCTCCGCGGACGTGGAGCAGTACCTCGCCCCACTCTCGCGTTTCGAATATCCCATCACCGACACCTTTGTCGTGCGACAAATTCGCGACGCCGTGCCGTCGCCCGATGTCAAACGGTTGGCGTTCACCGCGCTCGACAAGTTGTATTTCACCAATCTTTCGGGAGGCACGCCGGCGCGGGTGACCACGGCGGTCAACGTCGTCGAACATTCTCCAACCTGGTCGCCCGACGGTCGAACCGTGGTGTTTGCCACGTGGACCGACGAAGCGGGGGGCGATCTGTACCGCGTCAATGCAGATGGTACCGGTCTGCGCAAACTCACCACCACATCCTCGTTCTACTTCCGACCGGTGTATTCGCCCGATGGGCGTCGTATTGTGGTCGCTAACGGCCCCTGGGTTCCGCGTCGCAATTTTGTCGACCGTCTCAGCGGCGCCATGGATGAAGGCCCGCTCACCCTTTCGTGGATGAACGCCGACGGCGGCGAACTGCATGAAATCGTGGAAGTCGGTGGGGTGTCTTCACTGCCCGATGGCGCACTGGCGCATTTCGGTCCGGACAGCAGTCGCGTTCTGTACACCACGCCCGCCGGGTTGCAGTCCGTGCGCTGGGACGGCAGCGATCGGCGCACCGTGTTCACCGGCGAACCCATCATGCTTTCTCCAACCGGGACGCACGGCTTCGTAACCAACGCTGCCACCCACCGCATCTACGTATTTCCGACACCGGCACTTGGCAGCGCCATTGCGCTCAACGCGCGGGCGGCCAACTCGTCGGTGCCATCACAAGTCGCAATTGAAGTGGGCGGCGAATTTCCCGGTTGGACGCGCGATGGCCGACATATGTACTTCTCGCTCGGTCGGTCGTTCTTCCTGTACGACATTGCCGCAGCGGCGCAGGCGCGACAGGACTCGCTGAAACTGGCGTGGCCGAAGCGACTGGCTGGCGACACACTCCCCATTCCCGGCGCAGATACGTTGCCGCTCACACCCGCGTATCGGCCGCGGCGCATCGACATTCGGGTAACGGCGGCGGGTTACAAGCCCACGGGAACCGTCGTGCTCAAGGGCGCACGCATCATCAGCATGAAGGGTGATGAAGTGCTGGCGCTCGGCGACATTGTGGTCACAGACAATCGCATTGTCGCGGTGGGTGTGTCAGGAGCCGTTCCAATTCCGACGGGCGCAACGGTTATTGATGTCGCGGGAAAGACCATCATTCCGGGGTGGGTTGACGTGCACGCGCACACGTGGCCGTCAACCGAAGTACACAAGACGGCCGTACCCGCGTTTTACTCGAACCTCGCATTTGGTGTCACCACCATGCGCGACCCGCAAACAAACGCCAGTGCGGTAATCACCTACGGCGACCGCCTGCGTAGCGGCGACTTGTTGGGCCCGCGACTGTTCGGTACCGGTCAAGGCATTTTCAGCGGCGAGCAGATTCTTACGTTGCAACGCGCGCGCGAAGTAGTGAAGCGGTATGCGGAGTTCTTCGAGACGCAAACCATCAAACAATATCTGGCGGGCAATCGGCGCACGCGACAACTCATCGTCGTGGCCACGCGCGAAATGCAAATCAGCCCCACCACCGAAGGCGCGGGTGATTTCAAGATGAGCATTACCGAAATGCTGGATGGCTACGCCGGCCATGAGCATGCGTATGAGATCTACCCGTTGTTCAAGGACGTCGCGCTGTTGTCCGCAGCCAGCGAAATCACGTACACGCCTACGTTGCTGGTGGCGTATGGCGGCCCGGAAAACAAACACTTCATGATTGCCCGGGAAAACGCGTACACCGAACCCAGACTGGCTCGGTTCACGTTTCAACCCGATCTTGCGCGCCGCACCCGAACCGGCATCTGGGTTCCGGAGGATGAGTTCACGTTCAAGGGTGTCTCATCAACGGCCGCGACCATTCTCAAATACGGTGGCCTGGTCGGCGTCGGTGCGCATCACGAAGTGCAAGGCATCGGCACCCCGTGGGATCTCACGCTGCTTTCGTCCGGCGGCATGCCGCTGCATGACGTGCTGCGGGTTGGCACGCTGTATGGCGCACGTTCGCTTGGCCTTGAAAAGGATCTTGGTTCGCTCGAAACAGGCAAACTGGCCGATCTCATCGTGCTCGACGCCAATCCGCTGGACAACATTCGCAACATCATGAAAATCAAATACGTGATGCGAAACGGTCAGTTGTTCGAATCGGAAACGCTGGACGAAGTGTGGCCGCGCCAACAGAAACTCAAACAGCCCTGGTGGCTGGAGTGGTTACCGCCCAAAGACTTGCCCGGCCGACGTTAGTCGCGCCGCTCTGTATTCAGATTGCGCGCAAGGTCCAGCAACATTTCGTCGTTCCCTTGCGCTGCAATCATGGAGAGACCCAGCGGACACCCATGCAGCGTGGCCATGGGCATACTGATTTGGGGTAGTCCGCATAACCCGGCGATACACAACATGGGCAGCGCGCGCTCACGAAACGCCACCACTTGCTGGTGCAAATCTCCCCGCAACGGCGCAATATCGGGCATGGTAGGTAACAACAACACCGCATTGTCGGCCAGCAACACACGCATGCGCTCGCGAATGTCGTCGCGCAGTAACTCTGACGCGGCAATTCGGATGGGATCGCTTTTCGCCACCGCGTCAAAGCGCGGTTGAATTTCCGGACCGAACCGTGGTTGCACGCGCGCAACCCATTCGCCGTGCGTGGCGTGAATTTCGCCGAATTGCAAAACCCGCATGACTTCATACCAGGCGGGCAGGCCGGCATCACTCACATTGACAGATTCGGCCGTTCCAAAATATTGCGAAACCCGATGCACGGCTGGTTCAAGTACAGTGTTCGCTTCGGGAATGGCGAGTGCAAACGCGTCGCTGGCCACCAGCAACCGGCCCGGCAATCTGGCCGGGCCGCCAAGCAGCACCGCGCCCACCCGCATCAGCAGTGCGGCGTCGCGCGCAAACCAGCCACACGTATCAAAACTGGGGGCGAGTGGCAACACCCCGTCCAGCGCAATGCGACCGTGCGTTGGTCGCATGCCAAACACGCCGCAAAAACTCGCCGGCCCGCGCACCGAACCACCCGTGTCGCTGCCCACTGCAAAGTGCACCAAACCTCCGGCAACGGCCGCAGCCGATCCGCTGGAAGAGCCTCCGGGCACTCGTCCCGGTGCCGCGACGTTTGTCGGCGTGCCGTAATGGGCATTCTCGCCACTCAGACTGAACGCCATTTCCTCCGTGTGCGTCTTTCCTGCCAGGGTCGCCCCACTCTCCAGTAACCGGCTGACAACGGACGCCGTTCGAGTGGCCGGCTCGTGCGTCTCCAGCCAATCCGGACTGCCAAACCCGGTTCGGTGTCCCGCAATGTTGTAAATGTCCTTTAAGCCGAACGTAAGCCCGGCCAGAGGGCCGTCCGGCGCGCCGGGCATCGCGACATGGGTATGCCGCGTGAAGGCATGGAGCGTATCGCGTTCGAGAATGCTCATCGGCAGGAACTGGGTGGCGAGTAACCGGCGTGTGATGCGGGCAGAATCTCCGCCAGGCTTGGCAAAGAATGATATCGCTGGCCACACTCCCGCAAGAAAACGTCGGCGACTCGCCAAGGACGGGAGCATAGTGCTACTGTAGTGCGCAGTTCACCCACCCCGAATACCCGCCGGCCGGAGTCATTCCATGTTTGATTCGCTTCGCAGAATTCCCGCATACGCCCTCGTCGCCAGTATACTTGGCACACCGCTCGGCACCACAGCCGCGACTGCGCAGACTCCCGAACCCATCAAGTTCGCGCGCCTTGCAGGTATTGCGAATGACGGCCGCGTCGCCTTCAGCTATCAGGACGACATCTGGACGGTGGATGCTGACGGCTCCAATCCGCGCCGAGTGACGGCGCACGTGGCGCGCGACTTTTCGCCGCGATTTTCGCCCGATGGCAAATGGATGACCTTCACCAGCAATCGCAACGGCAACAACGACGTGTACATCGTACCCGCAGCGGGCGGTGAACCCAAACAGTTGACGTGGTTTGTTGGCAACGATGACGCCTTGTACTGGACACCGGACGGCAAAGGCATCGTCATGGCAAGCCAGCGAGGCACCAATGCGTGGGGTTCGCCGTTGTATCTGCAACCCATTGATGGTTCCCTCGCTACACCAATGGGCATGGGTATTGCGCGGTCGGGGATGATCAGTCAGGACGGCGCGATGATTGCCTTCAACCGCAACTTGCCGTCGGCCTGGCGCAAGGAGTATCGCGGCAACGCGGCCGCGACCATCGCCGTCATGAACGTCAAGAATGGCGACATCACCGAACTCACAAACACCGACCTGAAAGCGTTCAAGAGCATGACCAACAACGTGTTCCCCATGTGGGGCGCGGACGGCATGATCTACTTCGCCACCGAGCGCGAGGGCCCATACAACTTGTGGCGCATGTCTCCCAGGGGAGGCAACCCTCAACAGGTGACAAAACACAGGGAGGGCGGGGTATTCTTCCCGTCCATCTCGCCCGACGGCCGGCGCATCGTGTATCAGAACGACTTTGATCTCTACACGATTGAATTGCCCTCCGGCACCCCGAAGAAGCTGACGATCGCGATGGCGTTCGATCCCAAGGACAACGACATCTCCATTCTCCCTGTGCAGAGTCGCGCCGAGGGTTTCAGTATTTCACCGGCCGGCGACTACATGGCCGTGGACTACCACGGTGAGATCATGATTGTGCCGACGGAAAGTGGCATTGGAGAACGCGTGCAAGTCACCAACTCGCCATGGCGCGATCAGGCGGAGGAGTATGCACCCGATGGTCGGAAAATTGCGTACATCTCGGACGAGTCGGGCGATCAGGAAATCTGGGTGTATGACATTGGCAACGGAACGCGCAAGAAACTCAGCAAGCATGCGTCTGAAAAATCGGGCATCACCTGGTCACCGAATTCGCAGAAAATTGCCTTCACCGGCGACAACCGCATTTTTGAAGTAGATGTCGCCGGCGGAGAGACGCGCGAACTCACACACAATGAAGCCGGTGGCTACATCCTCGACCAGTATTCGGCCGACGGCAACTGGTTGCTCTACAGCCGCAGCGATGTGGAGCAGAACTCCGACGTGTTTCTCTACGATATCAAGGCCAAAAAGGAATTCAACGTCACGCAGAGTCCGTGGAACGAACGCAACGCGGCCCTAACCGCCGACGGGCGGACCGTCGTGTTCTCTTCCAATCGCGACGGTGAGACGACGCAGTTGTACGCGGTCACGCTCGCGAAAGCGACGGAAGATCCCAACGACCCGTTGGTTCGCGAGCGTCAACGTCGTGCTGCCACGGCCAGTGCCGGCGGACGCGGCGGACGCGCGGGCGGCGCTGGAACTGACGACCCCCCTCCGCTATCGGACATCAGCATCAAACCCGACGTCGACGACATTGAACGCCGCGCCATTCCGCTCACCAGCGGCGCAATCGGTATCAATGGTCAGTTTTTCCTGTCTCGCGATGGGCGAACGGTGTTCTACACTATTGGCGGCGGCGGCGGAGGTGGCGGGCGCGGGGGAGCCGCAGGCACCGATGCGTCGCTAAACGGTTTGTACTCCGTCACCATTGAAGGTCGCGATCGGCGCAGAATTGCAGGGGGTACGTTTGCCGGCCTGCAACCCACGGCCGACCGTCGCACCATCTATTTCCGCGGGGCTGCCAACGCCGGCGCCGCCGGTGGACGCGGCAATGCGACGGCCGCTGTTGGCACCCCCATCGAACGGCTCACGCTGGGCGCAGGCACGCCGGCCGCAGGCGCAGCGCCAGCCGGTGGTGGCCGAGCGGGAGAAACGGTCAACTTTGCATTCAACGTAAAGGTCGATCGTCGCGAGGAGTGGCAGCAGATATTTGACGAGTCGTATCGCGTGATGAAGTACCGCTACTACGACCCGAAGATGCACGGAAAAGATTGGGCCGCCATAAAGGCGAAATACCAACCACTCCTGAAATACGCCGGTACCAACGAGGATGTGTACGACATCGCCAATGCGGCCATCGGCGAACTGAGTTCGTCGCACACGGGCGTGAGCGGACCATCCTCCGTTCAAATTGACCGCACTTACAACACGCGCTACCTCGGCTTCGAGATCGAACCCGATGGGGCGCGCTACCGCGTCTCGCACGTGTATCGCGATGGTCCCGCAGACAAGGATTGGATTGATATCAGGAAAGGCGATTTCGTGTTGTCCATTGACGGACAGGATGTGAAAGCCGGCGACGACTACTGGAAAATTCTGAGCGCGACCGAAAACGAATACGTGCCAGTCCGTATTGCGAAAACGGCAGATGGTGCCAGCGCCAGGAACTTCCGCATTGCGAGTGTCACCAGCCTCACTGATATCAAATACGAAGAATGGGTCGCGAACAATCGCGACTCGGTGGACAAAGCCACCAACGGCCAGATTGCGTACGTACACATACGGTCGATGAATCAACCGTCACTCGAACGTTTCAAGGATGAAATCGATCGCTTCTGGCAGAAGAAAGGCATCATTGTCGACATCCGGAACAACGGCGGTGGCAACATCGATCAGGAATTGATCGACATCCTCGAACGGCAACCGTATCAGTTCTGGAACAGCCGCAACGGCGCGCGCACGTGGGGACGTCGGCCCCGGCAGGCCATTGTTGGTCCGAAGGTGATGATGGTGAACTACCGCTCCGTCTCCGACGCCGAAGTCACGCCGGCCGGCTTCCGGCAACTGGGATTGGGAACCATTGTCGGCAATCCGACCGCGGCGCAGGTTATCGCGACGGGCAGTTATCCGCTCATTAACGGTGGCTCCATTCGTACCCCCGGTTCGCTGGTGGTCAGTTGGGACCCCACCAAACCCAACAATTACGGGTTCGATCTGGAGAACTACGGCGTCCCGCCGGATGTCTGGGTGAAGAACTCGCCCGCCGACGAGGCCAAGGGGCGCGATTTCGAACTGAAGGTGGCCATCGACGAGGTGATGCGGATGCTGAAGAATCCGGTGCCCACGAAGACGGTGCCCTGATTGACTTTTCCAGGCAATTGTCACCCGGTCCGCCGTATTCGCGGACCAGTTCGGGACCGACGTCTTCTGGTAGGTGTCGGTCCCGGCTGCACGACATATAGCGGGCGCCCCGTCCGCGAGGTAAGCTCTCTCATGCTTCGCTTCCAGCACCATGAGTGATGTCGCGCCTTTCGCGTCCGGGCCGCGCAAACCCCGCGACGACGAAATGGACGTGTGGGGCCTTTCCCACATAGGCCACGTGCGCAAGGAGAATCAGGATCACTTCCTGATGGCGACGTTTCACAAGCGCATCAATGTCATCGCCACCAATCTGCCCGACGCGGAGCAACGACTGCCGCAGGGCGAGCAACGATTGGCGTATCTCGCCATGGTGGCGGACGGGGTGGGCGGCGGCGTGGGTGGCGCCGAAGCCAGTGCGACGGCGCTGGAATCGCTCATGCGATATGTCGATGGCAGCGTGATGGTGTACTACGGCGCGAGCACAGACGAGCAGGAGTTCATCGAGCTGTTGCGCAGTGCCGCCATGCAAGCGCACAGCGCGGTGCGTGAGCGCCGTGATCAGCGATCGGTGCGCGGCACCATGGCGACGACACTTACGCTGTATATCGGTGTCTGGCCCACGTATTACCTGCTGCAAGTGGGCGATTCGCGCTATTACCTCATGCGCGACGGCGTGCTCAAACAGATTACGCGCGATCAAACCATGGCGCAGGACATGGTCGATGACGGTATCATTCCGGCCACCAAGGCGTTTCAGTCGCCCATGGCCCATGTGTTGTCCAGCGCCATCGGGTCAGACGTCACAGTACCGGTAGTGACGCGATTGTCCTCAGACTGGCACAACGTGCACCTCATGTGTTCAGACGGTCTCACCAAACATGTGAGCGACGCGCGTATTGCGGAGGTGTTGAGCAAGATGACCAGCGCCAAACAAGCCGCCGAACAGTTACTGCAGGATGCACTGGATGGGGGAGGCAGCGACAACATCACGATTGTCGTGGGGCGTGCGGTGCGGCGGGATGCCATGTAAGTCGGCGTGACTGCGCCCGAATTCCAGTGGGATTGTGCCGGGTGCGTCGATGCCGAGCGAAGCTCGAACAGATAATAACCCCGCGATCACGACCGTTTCATCGTGACAAGAATGGCACCCATCGGATGTCCCGTCCCAAATTGGATGATGGCGTCGGCAGCGTCGAGGCACCGAATCTCGCGACCGGAAATAGTCGTCACCAATTCAAGGGAGCTTGGTCCGCCGGTTTTGACGCCATCCTGATAGACCACGATGTCGGCAGCGCCACCTGCAAGTTCTTCATCCAAGATCACGTGTGCTCCACCGCGCGGCGTGGCATTGTTGATGCGCGAGGTGGCATTGTTGACGCGCGGCGTGCCTACCGTGCCTGTTTGCGCTTGACCGCCTCCACACGCGAGTGCCAAAATAGGAGTTGGGCGACGAGCACACGTATGCGTTTCATGCCGATGATCCTGTGAAATGGTGAGGAGGCACGCCGTCACGAACTTACGCACCCCAACCCGGTAGGCAATGATACCTGTAGGCGTCAGGCTCTTCTATCCCCAGGCGACGCATGGTGCGCGCGTGATGCGCATCGGCGTCGTCGTCACCTATCTGCACGCTTGACCGAGCCCGCCGGTGTGCCTGCCACCGCTTGGTCCGCGGCACCGCGCGCCCAGCCAAACAACCGCACCTGGATGGTCGTGCTGGCATCCGGGTTTCTGGGGCTGATGGTTGACGGGATGGACCTGATGTTCCTCTCGTACAGTTTGCCCAGTTTGATCAAGGAATTCGGCATCACGAAGGTGGAAGCAGGATTGCTGGCCAGTTTCACGCTGCTCGGTATGGCGCTTGGTGGGTTCATTGGGGGGTGGGCAGCCGACCGGTATGGCCGCGTGCGCGTGATGGTGTGGACAATCATTCTTTTTTCCGTCGGCACGGCTGGGCTTAGCCTGACGCAGGAGTATTGGCAGTTTGCGATTTTGCGCTTCGTGTCCGCGCTTGGCCTTGGTGCCGAGTATGTCGTAAGTAACACCCTGATGGCGGAGTATGTGCCAACGTCGCGACGGACGACCGTGCTGGGCACTCTGCAGGCTGGGTGGTCGGCCGGATATGTCGTTGCAGCACTGCTGGCCGGCGCAATTGTTCCGACCTACGGATGGCGCCCGTTGTTTGCTGTCGCCCTTGCTCCAGTGATGCTGGCACTGTTCATCCGGCAATACGTGCCAGAGCCACCAGGCTGGCAGCGTGCCGCGAAGACGGCGCCTGGGACGGCGAAATCCGGGCAATGGCGCATTGTGTTTGGCACACCCGCGCAACGTCGGATTTTCATGCTGTGGACGCTGACTTCGTGTTGCCTGCAATTTGGGAATTACGGTGTCAATAACTGGCTTCCCACATATCTGGTGACCGAGCTCAATTTCAATTTCACGAAAATGACCGGATATCTGGTGGGCACGTACACGGCCATGATAGCCGGGAAGATCATAGCGGGCGTGCTCGCAGATCGATTTGGGAGGCGTTGGATATTTGTGTTGGGGAGCGTCGGCACGGCCATTTGCCTCCCTGTTGTCGTACTGCACCACGCTCCGGGCAACATTGTCGCCCTGCTCACCGCCTTTGGGTTTCTGTACGGCATGCCGTACGGTGTTAACGCGACGTACATGACGGAAAGTTTTGCGACCAATGTGCGCGCGACGGCGGTTGGTGCGGCGTACAACATCGGCCGGGTTGGTGCCGCGGTTGCGCCTCCGCTCATCGGCCTTATCGCGACGAGTTACTCGATTGGCGCCGGGCTGATGGTCATGAGCGGTGCCTATCTGCTGACGGGGTTGATTCCGGCGATGTTCATCCGGGAGAAGATTTACGATCCGTCAGCCGGTTGAGTCATGGAGAGCACGCACGCCAGCAGCAGTTGCGCGTGTGGGTGGGCGGCTCAATTGACCGGTCCCATGCACCGCCCGATTTTTCACCGAACATCAGGGGCACTCCGACGGACAACGGAGGAAACCGTTACAGCTTCATCACCGCAAATTTCAACTGTCGAGCCGACGTGATGAGGCGGTCGTCGTAGCTGGCCAACTTGAGGGTTTGTCCATTGCGTCGCAGGAAATCCATGGAAGCCAGATGCAGCGCGTCGAGCGTGCGCACCGGTTTCGCAAATGGTTCGAGCGCACGTTCAAGCACCGGTCGCGCCAATTCGACAAACGCCACACGACCCAGCAGGCCGCGCACCTGTTCATCGTGAGATATAGTGAGGCCGCGCGCATGCACACGAGCCCAGAGCTCGTATTCCAGCAGCCGACTCGAGACCAAACTCTCGCTCCACAACGCATCCGGCGGCCGACGATCTTCGGCAAACAGGTGCGCCAACGCAACCGAGGTGTCGAGGTAGATCACCGATCAGCGCGACTGTCCGCAAGGTCGCGAAGCAGTTCGTCCAAGGTGGCCAGCGGTGTGCGAGCGGGTACTCCCTGTGCGACTATGGCCGGCGGAGTAATCCAACCGTGGCGAACTGCGTCGGCCAGCTGTGCATCGGCGAGGAGCACGCTGCGCCCCTCGCGCGGCGGAACCAGCTCGGCGACGACGCGATCGCGATCGGTGACCAACACGGTTTCCCCCCCGGCCGCCAGGCGGACGTATTCGCTGAGTTTGTTCTTGAGCACTTTGAGGCCGATAACGCGCATCACGTAAAGTAGCTTCTGGAAGCTACCTCGCGCAACTGGTTGGGAACAGGCCGGGGCGAGTTGGGTTGAATTCATCATGTCCCAAGCGTAACCAGAGGCGCCGTTGAACCCTGCACCCTTTGAACGCGCGTCTCACCTTCGCGTTGCGGCGACATGCCCCGGGCAGCCGACCCGGGCCACCAACAACGCCCCCTATTGTCGCCTGACGCCCACGTCTCTACTTCATCGCGTTGAATGCATCGAGCACGTCGAGCAGACTCGGGCTGGAGAATGTGAACTCCCCCGGGCGGACACGCTGCACTCCAGAGAACAACGGTTTCTCCTGCTTCACCTTGAGCACCATGTTGTACGGACCGGCCATTTTGTAAACCTTGGCGCGCGCGCGATTCCGGATTGCCTGTTCGACGACTTTCCGGATTTCGTCCTGCGCCTGCTTGGGTGAAAGGCCGAACGATGCATCATTGATTTCGTCTTTGACTGCAACACCATCGATCGGGCCGAGCAATCCACGAATTTGTGCAACCACCGCGCGATCGCCCGCCACAAACACCACCGGTACACCCACAAGTCCCGCAACCAGCGCGTTGTATCCACCCTCGGGCAGCGACACACCATTGATCGAGAAATCGACAACGTTACCGGTCGATGTGTGCTCGAGAATGGCGTTGGGAGTTCCGGCTTTCGCGTGATAGCCAACAAAGACCACTGCATCGAACGTGGAATCGATGCCCTCCATCATGTTTCGGGGCCCGGTGCTCACTCCGCGCAGAAGCCGCGCCCGAGGGTCGACGTCATTGGGCAGGAGATTCTGCTTGCTGCCGTGCGAGTCGCGCACCACAACCGAGGTAGCCCCTGCCCGAATCGCGCCATCAATCGCAGCATTGGTCTCCGCCGCCATGATCGAACGAAAGTGCGCGTAGTCTGGACCGGTTGAATTGACGTCGCTGGCGGTCACTACGCCGGCCAGACCTTCCATGTCGACGGAGATGAAAACCTTGAGACCGCGTGGCTGTTGCGATGTACCATGCGTAGGCAGAGACACCAGAAGCACGACGGCAGACGCCACTGGCCGGAGCCGGAGCAGGAAGCTGATTGGGACTTTCATGGGCGATTTTGTGTTTGAGTTGCCCGAATCAAGGGCATTCGTGAAGGTGCCGCAAGGTTGCCGGCTTCGCTACGCCAACTCCGTCCGCAGCGCCGCTGTCAGGAGATCAACTTCGGCTTCCGTATTGAACAAGTGCGTGGAAACGCGCAGGCCGTTCAACCACGGCTTTGGCACAACCTTCAGCTCGATATTGTGTTTGTCGCGCAGGCGAATGCGGAACGCTCCGCTTTCCAGTTCGTCAGGCAACGTGAAGGTTAACAATGGTGAAGCGAGGGCCCCGGCAGGTGCGCTGACCACACGCAACTTCGGCACCGACCTGAGCGCGGCGAACAGCCGGTTTCGCAACGCCAGGTTGTGCGCTTCAATGCGCGCAAGGCCGACGGCATTCAAGTAGTCGATGGCGGCGCCCAATCCGATGACACTCGGAGTGCTCGTCACTCCTGAAGAGCTGCTGTACGCGAGACGCCCGCCTTGCAACGCAATTGGCTGAATGGTGTTTCCCAGTTCCTCGCTCAGGTACAACAGGCCCGTGCCTTTTGGCCCGAGCATCCACTTGTGCCCGCTGGTTGCGTACACGTGGCAGCCGAGTGTTTTGACGTTGACGGCAATGCCCCCGACAGACTGGGCTCCGTCGACCACCGAAATACAACCGCGCGACCGTGCGACCGCCGAGAGTTCGGCTACTGGCATGCGAAGCCCGGTCGAACTCAGGAGGTGCGCAAACGAAAGCACTCGCGTGCGCGGTGTTATGCGTTGCGACATTCGTTCGACAATTTTTCCTGCATCGTGTTCACCGGGCGGAATCGCAACGACGTCAATGACTACGCCGTGCCGGTGCGCCACGTGATCCCAGCACGCGCGTCCACCGGGATGCTCCTGATCGGTGGTCAGCACACGATCACCCGGTTTGAACGTCAGTCCCTGCGCGACCCAGTTCATGCCGTCGGTGGTGCTGCGCGTCAGCACAAGTTCTTCGGTCTTGCAGCCCAGAAGCCCGGCGGCCTGGGCGCGAACCTTCTCCATCGCGCCTTCGTGCTCGCCATACCCGTAGAACACCGGGTTCAGTTCCAGTTGCTTCCAGGCGGCAATGCTCCGTTCCATGACTGGTCGCGGCGTCGGTCCGAGTGAACCCGTTTGGAGATAGACGAGACCCGGGGCAAATGCGAAATCTTCGGGAGCGGCAGCGAGTCCGCGCACCATGGTTGCCGGTAGCGAAGTCGCAGCAGGCCGCGCCCCTTCGCCTTTCATGACGGAGCGCGGCATGAAACCAGCGGCGGACATGGCGCCCATGGTTGCGAGAAATTCCCGTCGGCTGCGCGGATTGTCAGTCATCGTACTGAGAGTCAGAGTTTCGGCGTTCGCGCGCCGTGACGCGTAGCCTGCTCAAACGCATGGGCCATTTGAAGCACCGACCAATCCGCTCGCCGTTTTGCCACAATCTGCAACCCCACCGGCAGGCCACTCGCCGTGAATCCGCCCGGAACCGAAATGCATGGACACGTCATGAACGTGACGTATCAGCACGAACGCATCCAGTCGATGTACGTCGGCATCTTTTCGCCGGCCACTGTGGTCGGGTACTCCAGCGGGATTGCGAAGTGATCCGCCGGTATCACTGCCCCCCGCCAAGGGTACCATGCCGCAGCGCAACGCGGCCGCCGCACCGCCGCTGCTTCCGCCCACCGTTTTGTCAGTGTGGCACGGGTTCAGCGTCGCGCCGAAAACCGCATTGAACGTGTTTGAGCCCGCTCCCCATTCAGGGGTGTTCGATTTGCCGAGCGTAATGGCACCGGCCGCGGTGGTTCGCTTTACAATCAACGCATCGACGGTTGGGACATTGTCCCGAAAAAGTGGCGAACCATACGTTGTGCGTATTCCGGCCGTGCTGAACAAATCCTTATGCGCAACCGGTAGGCCGTGCAACGCGCCCAGCGGACGACCACGCGCCTGCCATTCATCGGCCTTCTTTGCCTCGGCCAAGGCACGCTCGGCAACCAGCGTGACAATGGCGTTGATTTTCGGATTGACCCGTTCAATGCGCGCAATGTGCGCCACCATCACTTCGTGTGCGGAGAGTTGCTTGCGACGAATGCGCGAGGCGATGTCGATCGCAGTAAGGTCGCAGATTTCGTCGGGGGCAACAGGTGTCGTATCAAGCACGGGATTGTCGTGAAGTGTTCCGGTTGGAGGTGCCGCCGTTGCCGAACGCGGCAACGCGCCGGCCAGTGCAGACAGGCCTATCAGCGTTCCGAACGCCCGGCGACTGATTTCATCGTTCGACACGTCGCTCACGGTGAAACTCCTCTCTTGAAGGTTGTCCGGGCAAGTACTCAAACGTGGAAGCCCGATCGATGATTTCTGCCTCGAACGGAAATCCGGCCAGCGCGATATCCATCGGCACGCCGGAACTCCCCCGCAGCAGGAGCACGCGGTTTACCAACGCGAAGTCCAGCGCGTCCGCAATCCGGGGTTCAAACAATTCGAGAAGTGCCCGCGCGATGGATTCCTCAGCACCGAACCCGGTAAAAAGGGTGATATCGACATCTCGCGTGAGGCGAGGCTCACCCAGCGGACAACCGCCAACCCTCCAATGATGCAGGACCGCCAGCTTCGGGCATCCACCACGCGCTGCAGTTCTGCCGCTTGGGCAATGAGCTGGTTCACGCGCGGCGTCGCGCGAACAACCGTTGCTGCTCGACCAGCCCTGAGACCGTCGAAGCCGGAGCAGAGGCTCGCGCCGCTTCGAAGGCATCGTTCATGGAGCCGATGAACACGGCGACGTCGACCGATCTGAGCTCCGCGACTCGGATGGCCGCAAGCCTTGGGGCCGCAGCTTGCCAGCGTGCTGTCCACTCTGCGCGCCCGTCATCCATGGTCATTGGTGAAATGTAGACAGTTGGCGCGTGGCTGGTGTTCCCCCCATCGGTGGCGGGTTGCCAGCGCGGCCATCAATCGGGCGTTCACCGCGGCCTCCCTCCCCTGGGTGACGTCAACAGCGTGACATCAAGCCCAAGACTCGTCACGATCGCGGCAAATCGCCGGCTGCTGCGTACGGGATCGTACATCGCATCGGGCAACGGATGGTTTACTACACCGGTTTCGCCCAGTGCGACCGCTCGCTCCATTGCCGCCAAGGCACCAGCAGTGTCGCCAACACCGAACAGCGCCCGGGTGAGGGCTGTATAATATCGCGCTTCGCCCGGATGATCCCGGACCAGACGCACCATCAATGCGCGCGCGCTCACGGTGTCGCCCGCGCGACCCAGTGCGTAGGCTATCGCCGAAAGCGTAGATATGTCGACTGGAGTTTTGAGCGTGCGTTCGGCGCGTTCACGCATCTCCGGCATGCGTCCGGCGTTGAGCAAAGCAAATACCCCGTACGACTGCGTCGCATTGAGCGTCGAATCGAGTTCGAACGCGCGATCACCATCGGCAATCGCTTCCGCGTGGTGTCCGCCAATCGAGAGGAAGAACGACGTTGTGGCAAGGGTTGGTGCGTTCAACGGATCGAGCACCTTGCTCTGCCGCAATTCATTGACAGACTCGTCCACCTTTCCCAGCACCACCAGTAGCCGACCCAGCCAGAAGTGCGCGAGAAAGCTGGCCGGATCGCGCGTAAGCGCCTCACGAAAGGCGCGTTCCGATTCGGACCAGCGATGCGCGTACATCTGTGCCAGTCCGACGGCCACCCATCCCTCCACCGAATTCGAATCAAGCGCAAGCGCGCGCTGGGCTTCGGCAAACGCCTTGGGTATGACTTCGGTCATCGGCGTGTTACTGTATAGACCCAAAGTGGTCCATGTCAGTCCCAGTCCCGCGTGAGCCCGCGCAAACGACGGATCTTTTGTGATGGCCTGCTGGAAGTAGTCGATGGCACGGCGCAGTCCGGGACCTCGGCGTTGATAGAAATACATGCCGCGCAGGTACAAATCGTACGCGTCGACATTCGCCGTACCGCGGGCGGCCGTCGCAACATTGCCACCGCTTCCCAATGTGATGCGCAAGGCATTGACAATGGCTTTGCTGATGTCGTCCTGCACCCCGAAGACGTCTTTGACATCACGTTCGTACGTCTCGCTCCACATGACCAATCCGTCAGTCGCGTTGGTCAGTTGCGTCGACACGCGCAGTTTGTCGCCCGCGCGACGCACCGTCCCATCAAGCACCGCGCCAACGCCCAGCGCTTTTCCGACTTCCTGCGCGGTTGCGTGTTTGCCCTTGAAGGTTAACGCCGAACTTCGGCCGGCTATTTGCAGTCCCGACAGCTTCGTGAGCGCGGTTGAAACTTCGTCGGCCATCCCTTCTGCAAAGTACGCGTTCGCCGTATCACCACCCGTACTCTCAAAAGGCAAAACCACCAGCGATTTGATAGGGGCTCGCGTGCCGGAGGCCGTTGCAGAGGCAACAGGCACAACGGCATCTCGCTCGCGCGTGATGGCCCACAATGCAACAGCGACTGCCAGCGCGGCCGTGACCACCACCACCGCCCTACGTCCCAGTGATGCCCCCTCGCGGGGCACGTTCGCACGCGCAGCGCCATCGGTGACGGGAGTTGTTATGCCGTCCAGCGCGTGAAGCAATTCGACGGCGGATTGTGGGCGTTGTACGGCAGCTTTCTCAAGACAGCGCATGACAACGTTGCCCAGTGTGAGCGGCACGTCGTGACGGTGTGCCGAGAGCGCGGCCGGTATCTGCGTGATGTGCGCCTTGATGAGCGCGTGGGTGGAGCTCGCGTCCGCAAACGGATGCACGCCTGCCAGCAATTCATACGCAATCACGCCCCAGGAATACACATCCGCACGGAGGTCGGTGTTCGGATCGCCCAGCGCCTGTTCCGGCGCCATGTAGGCCGGCGTTCCGATGGAGATGCCCGCGCTGGTGAGCGTGGGAGAGGTCGTTCCGTCCTGCGTGCGCGCGTCGCTGACGGCCTTGGCAATGCCAAAGTCTGCGACCATCGCCGCGCCGCCCGACAGGAGCACGTTCTCGGGTTTGATGTCACGGTGCACTACCCCCTGACTGTGTGCATGCGACAACGCGCGTGCGACGTCGCGCAGAATGCTGACTGCTTCCGGAAGGGGAACTGGTCCATGCGACAATCGCGTGCGAAGTGTTTCCCCGCGTACAAACGGCATGGTGTAGTACGGGAGCCCGGCGACATCTCCCGCGCTCAGGAGCGGGACAATATTTGCGTGCTGCAGTCGCGCGGCCAGCTTGACCTCACGCGCAAATCGTTCTGCGCTCACACCCTCGGCCAGCTCGGGGGCGACCACTTTGATAACGACGGTTCGTCCGAGGGCGGTTTCACTCGCAACAAACACCCGCGACATCCCCCCGCCTCCGAGCTCACGCTCAAGCGTGTACGCGCTGCCAAGGGTGTCTTGCAGCCTGGTACGAAAGTCGAGTGAGCCCGTCACTGGTTGGTTCGACTAGGGCGTCATCGTAACGCGCGCAGAATCTGCGCGGCGTAGCAACAGCGACCATGGACGCACCAGTCGGAGCGACAAACCGGCCGGAGACTGCCGCACGAAGAATCGCTCGCCGTCGCCAACCACGAAGAATCCGACGGCACGATCTTCAAAGATTGCCATTTGGCTTCCCGGTACCGAGAACAGTGAACGCGGTTCGGATGTGGCCGCGCTCGTAGCGTTTCGCACTTCCGTCGCCATGACGCGGCCATCGGGCGCCATGAAATACAGTTGGCCATTGGTCGGGCCCCATCGCGGCCATCGGCCACCGCTTTGTGAAATGCGCGTAGGCGTACCGCGTTCGAGCGCACGCACGTACACCTCGGCACGCCCCGTTTCGTCTGACGAATAAGCAATCGTGGTACGGTCTGGAGAGATGCGCGCTTCCCACAAC